>Ga0208020_1000003_pt1 | contig 77533 bp, 84 predicted proteins | sample ColrivemetaGS573_FD_187601 | JGI IMG/M metagenome (GOLD analysis project Ga0208020, IMG submission 187601) | Estuarine microbial communities from the Columbia River estuary - Ebb tide ETM metaG S.573 (SPAdes) (version 2) | ecosystem: Environmental > Aquatic > Marine > Intertidal zone > Estuary ...
ATTCACTGTCAACATAACAGACAATACAGCACCAACAATTACGTTTAGTAATGTAAGTGCAAATCAGAATACTAATAAAGCTGTACCAGGTAACAACCTAGTATCAGTTTCATTTAGTGATGCAGAGGGCAATGGAATAGATCATAATTCATTTGTCTTCGATGATCAAGGAAATAACGTATCAGCAACTAAATCTGGTGATACGTACTTAATAAGGGCAACCTCAGCATTAGCAGCAGGTAACTACACCGTAGGAATTACCATAGCTGATGCAGAAGGGTTTGCTTCTCGCACATCTACTCATACATTTAGTATTTCACAAGCAGTAGTTGGTACTTTAACTACCAATGGAACGTTTAGAATTATTGAATCAGCTCTAGATGGTGACGAGATTAAAATAACTTCAAATGGTAGAACGGGAACTCAAGCAGATGTCGGAGTTACGTACTCACCTTCCTACGGTAGCCAAGCTGTTTCGTCATTTACTTCAAGTAATGCAAGCATAACGGTAAATTCATCTGGTAACCTTACCGTAGGTACAAACCTAAGCGGTTCATCTACATCAGCAGGCGATAATATAACATCTAATATTACTTTCCAAGATCAATATAACAATATTGGCTCAGGAAGTGTTACGGTATTAGTTGTAGCAAATAGTAGCCCTTCTGTAACAGTAAGTGAACAAGGAAGTTTAGAATCAGATAACATAGCAAATGGAGTACTATGCGCTTCAGTATCAATTTCAGATACAGAATCAGATTATCCAATAACATTAGCTTTATCAGGTACTAATGCTTCCGATTTTACAGTAACATCTAACAATTCCAATGGAACATCATGGGATATAGATGCAAATAGTGCCTTAGCAGCTGGTACATATACATTTACAGTAACTGCTACAGATGCCTTTGGTAAAACAGGGACAGATACAGCTTCAATAGTAATTGCACAATCAGCAGATTATGGATTAGTATACGTTTATACTTCTACATACGGTTCAGATGCAGGTTTTGGAGCTAATTATTTAGGAGTAATGGGCGGTAGTACAGTCAATAGTGATGTACCACCAGAAGTTACTGCTTATACAGCAAATACATCATCACCATTCTATAAATTTAAGAGTGGAGATGTAGGAAGTACTTCTATTAGTTTAGCAGGCGGTCAAACAGCCACTTTACAGACTAGTGGATCAGGTTCAGACTTAGATAGTGTATTATCAGCATTAGGAACGATAAGCGCTAACACTACTGGACAAGTAATTATAGTTTACCCTTCTGGTTCCGATATGACAGTACCAACAACGATTCAAGAATCGTTTAATAGTACAGCAGGAGGAGCAGTACCATGTATGGATGTAGATGGTAATGGATTCGGAATAGAATCAGGAGTATTACATTCTGTTACTTTAGACTCAGCACATCTGGGATATAGTGAATGGTTTGTATTTGGGAGAAAATCACAGAACGCAATAGCTTCTGGCTTTAAAATGAGGCTAGTAGCAGCAAACGGTAGTTTACCGACATAAAAGAAGATAGATAGATGCCATTATTTAGTTCGAAATTAGAGTTAACATCAGCAGCCTCAGGATCAGGGGTAGCCTTAGCAGACGTACAATTTATTCGTGGTGCTTTTAGGACTGTTGCTGATACTGGCGAACTAAACAATATACCTGTATCACAAATTGCTGATAAACAAATAGTTTGGGTTGAAGCTGAATCATCAACTTATCAAGCAACTGTTACTTTAGCAGATTATGTTAATACATTTACTGATTCTGTAGCATGGAGTTCTTTCACTGGATTTGGATCTGGTGGAGGTGGAGCATCTAACATAGGAGAGTTAACAGACGTATCAACCGGTTCATTAAGTAATGGACAAATATTACAGTATAACTCCTCAAATCAAAAATGGGAAGCAAGTAGTGTTTCCGGAACAGGAGACATCTCTGCAGTATTTGCAGGAGATGGATTAACAGGTGGAGGTTCTGCCGGTTCGGTATCTTTAGATGTAGATCCTGGGCTAGGTATGCAACTAACGACTGACGGTATCTCTTTAGATACAGGGTCAGGTCATTTTATTAACGCAATAAATGCATTAGCAGATACAGGAATTTTCCAACAAACAGGATCTGTATTCTCAGCTAATGAAGATTTTGAAATAACAGGCTCTTTAACTATTGATTGGAGCTCAACTGGAAAACCTTTAAGTATAACATCAGGTTCACTTGAAGTATTTTCGGTAAGTAATAACGGAGTATTGAATTTAATATCCCAATCTAATACACCAACCGCACAGGAAGGCAGTATTTATTTTGGAAACGATAAAAACCTCTACCTTGGAGTATAACATAGGACTATTTATTAATATAACAACTCAAAATGAGTTAAAACTAAAAACACAATTTAAATAATTATTATGGCAACATGGAAAAAGGTCATTGTCTCGGGAAGTGGTGTGTCCCAACTATCGAATGACGCTAATTTTTTAGCAACAAACGGAGACGGTTCAAGTTTGACCAACTTAACATTCGCAAACATTACAGGTAGAAACGAAGGTATTGAAGATATCGTCGGAGCTATGGTAGATGGCGGAACAGAAACAAACATCACAGTCACCTATGATGACACAACAGGAAAATTAAACTTCGTAGCTAACGCTGGAGACGTAACTGGCGTAACAGCTGGTACAGGTCTTACAGGCGGTGGAGCTTCAGGAGACTTAACAGTTAATGTAGTCGGTGGAGACGGTATTACAGCCAACGCCGATGAATTAGAAGTCACAGTAGATGGTTCGTCTATTGAATTATCTGCAACAGACGGTACTGGAGCAGTTAGAGTTAAAGCAGGAGGTATTGCTAACTCTCATTTAGCAGATTCAGCAGTAGGTACTGATGAAATAGCAGCTGATGCAGTAAACGGAGACAAGATCGCTGACAACTCAATTAATAGTGAGCATTTTGTAGATGGTGCTATCGATACAGCACACATTGGAGATGATCAAGTAACAGCAGCTAAATTAGCTAATACAGCAGTAACAGCTGGATCTTACGGTAGTACTACAGCAGTACCAACTTTTACAGTTGATGATCAAGGACGTATTACAGCAGCAAGTACAGCAGCAATTGCAACTTCATTTACAGTTGGAGCAGATGTAGGTAATGACGATGTTGTAGCAGGTGGTCAGAAATTAACTTTCGAAGGAGGATTAGGTGTTACTACTACAGTATCTGATAATAAAGTAGCAATTGATATCGCAAACGGAATCGTTTCAGCTTCAGCATTTACTTCACCTTCTCAAGGTACAGTAAGAGCTACTATAAATGGAGTTAATGGTGGTGATATCGATACAGGATTACAATCAGCAGATAGTCCTACATTTGCAGGATTAACTATCAACGGAAATCAAGTTGTAACTGGAGACTTAACAGTACAAGGTACTACAACAACTCTAAGTACGACTAACACAGCAATTAAAGATAAATTTATACTTCTTAACTCAGGATCAGCTAATCCAGATCAAGGTGGTATTATTATCGATGAAGGTTCAGGAACAGGTCACGGACTTATATATGACGAAGGCGACGGAAGATTTGGTATTAACCAAAGTGTATCTTCAACAGCAACTTCAGCTAACTCAGAAGCTTATGTAGCTTTAGTAGTAGATCAAGATAATGTAGCACATGACATTACTGACGCAGAATATCACAAGAGAGGTAACATGAAAGTTGACTCTTCAGATGATATCTTTATATATGTGTAAATAAAACAAATAATAATTATTGGCTAATGGGGAGTCTCACCGCTCCCCTACATGCCCTTTAATTTAGTTACAGTTATTACAAAATAAAACAATATAAAATGACCTGGAAAAAAGTAATTGTCAGCGGATCATCGCCCGAATTAAATTCTATAGTAGTAGATAATAATGTAGCAGCCTCTTCATTTAGTGGAGCTGGAGCTAACATAACTGGCGTTATTCATAACTCTGGAGAAATCGCTTCTGATATTTCCGGTTCTTTTACTTCCCTATCTGGTTCTATTGCATCTAGATTTGACGGATTAACCTCAGATTATACTGAATTATCAAATGTTCCTAACGGAATAATATCTTCGTCAACTCAAGTTGAAGCTACACTAAATAATAATAGTGTTGATTTTGGATCAGGAACAGTAACAGCAACAGCTTTTGTAGGAGACGGTTCTAATATTTCTAACATTACAGTTGATCAATCAGCTACCGTTATTAATACTTTTACAAATCAGACAACAGTAGCAGTTACTCACAACTTCGAGTCCAAAAATATTGTAGCAACGGTATACGATGGCAATGATGCCATGATGATACCTGCTAGCGTAGTCACTACAAGTGATAACGTATTAACAGTTACCTTTAGCGACCCTACAAGTGGTAGAGTGATAGTAGGTAAAGGTGGTCATATTGTATCTGGATCTATTCCTTATGCAAACATAATTAACAGACCTACTTTCTTATCATCATCAGCACAGATTAGCTATACAGAAGTACAGAACATACCTTCCGGTATTATTTCATCTTCAGCTCAAATAGATGCAAATTTATTTAACATCGATGGATTAGTATCTTCGTCTGCTCAATTAGGCTTAGGTACAACTAACAATGTAGAATTTGCAGACTTAACTTTAACTGGAGATCTTGTAGTACAAGGCACAACAACATCAGTACAAACAGCAAACCTATTAGTAGAAGATAAATTTATCCTACTTAACTCTGGTTCAGCAAATCCAGACGTAGGAGGTTTAGTAATTGATGAAGGAAGCGGAGAAGGTCATGCTTACGTATTTGATGGTTCAAGATTTGGATACGTAGAATCATTAGCACAAAATGCAACAACAGCTACTCCATCAGCATTCGCTTCAGCAGTAGTAGATATAGATGCAGGACATGCAGACATTTCAGAATATCAAAAAAATGGTAATATCAAAATAGACAGTGGAACAATTTTCATCTATTCTTAAGAAGTTATTTAAAAAAATGGCGTTTATAAATAAAGGTAAAATATTGACAGGAAAAGCAGCTAAAGATAAGATGCAAAAAGACGAGGCTGTTAATACTGATCTCACACAACAGGAAATACAATTCATACTCACTAAACTTAGACAAGCTAATTTTAAAGGAGCAGAGTTTGAACTATTCTATGTAGTATTTTCTAAACTTTCCAATTTACTTAAAAAGTAGTTGCTTATTTAACTTTTTTTACCGATATTTATATTTAAAGCTATTATAGGCCTTAATAGGAAGTGGGCTCGAAAGAGTTACCAACCGTAATATAAGTAACATGCCAAATTGGAAAAAACTAATAACTAGCGGTTCTGACGCTAACCTAAATTCTCTTACTGTAATAGGTACAGTCGCTGCTAACGCTTTTAGTGGAGACGGTTCTTCTTTAAGCAATTTAAGCATACCATCAACCTTCACTAAATCTGTAGTTGGAGGTTCCCTTTCATATAATATAGATCATAATTTATCCGAGCCATATCCTATAGTACAGGTATATGATGCTAACGGATATCAGGTTATCCCAAAAGATATAATATCAATCAGTTCTTCTAGAACCAGAGTACTATTTTCTGATGAATTTAGTGGAACGGTTGTTGTAAAAAAGTAGATATTTATAAATAAGATAACTCAAATAAAATAAAGTAATGAGAATAGATAGTCCTAAAGTATCAAATTTAACCTTCCAATCCGGATCAGGAGTCTCTGACTCGGCATTTACAGGTTCATTTTCTGGTTCATTCACAGGAGTCGGTAATTTTACCGGCTTAACAGCAGACAGTGTAGAGTATGCAAACATACTAAATAGACCAAACGGATTAGTTTCCGGTTCATCTGCACAAGCAAGAGCACAAATCGGATCAGTAATCGGTACAGACGTACAGGCTTATCACGAAAACTTAAATGACATATCAAATTTAAATCCTACTGACAGTACATTCATTGTTGGAGCAGGATCTTCATTTGTTTTAGAGAGCGGAAATACAGTTAGAACTTCCCTTGGACTAGGAAGCTTAGCAGTATTGAATACTGACGCTACGTTATCTAGCGTAAACCTTTCAAGTAACTCAACATATAGTTTCCCTAACCTTACTAATCTACCTACTATATTCTCAGGGTCAGATCAAGTTACCGGTTTAGCAAACGACCAACTAACAAACTCTTCTATATCAATAGATGGTTCAGCCATCTCATTAGGAGGTTCAGTAACGACTTTACAATTAGGATCAACCAATACTACTGCACTCGCAGGAAATACTAGAACTATTAGTTCTACAGAAATTGGTAATATCTCAGACAACAACGATAAGGTAACTAACGTTACAACAAATTTAAGTATTACAGGCACAACTGGAGCTAGAACAATAGTTTCTTCAGATGGTACTGATGCTGTTATTCCAATCGCTACAACAAGCGTATCGGGTGTAATGTCTAAAGCAATATTTGACGAACACGTTCTTAACAACGCTAAAGAAACGGATGTTAATCACAACGTAACTACAAATTTATCTATAACTGGTACAACAGGTGCTAGAACAATTGTTTCATCTGACGGTACTAATGCTGTTATTCCAATCGCTACAACAAGTGCATCTGGTCTTTTATCACCAGGTTTATTCGATGAAATTGATGCAAACACCGCAAAAGTATCTAACGTAACTACTAACTTATCTAAAACAGTAAGTGGAACTGGATTCTCAATTAATTCCTCAGACGGTACTAATGTAGCATTAACTTTAGCTACTACAGATAACTGGGGTATTATGTCAGACGAAATGTTTGATAAATTAGACGGTATTGAAACAGGTGCAACAGCAGATCAAGATTTAACTTCATATCAATTAAAACCTTCAGAAGGAGCTTTTGCTAACGGTGATAAAACTAAGTTAGACGGTATTGAAACAGGTGCAACAGCAGATCAAGATTTAAGTTCATACCAAGTTCAGCCAAGTGAAGGTGCTTTTGTTAATGGTGATAAAACTAAATTAGATAATATAGAAGCAGGAGCAACTGCAGATCAGGATTTAAGTTCTTACCAGGTACAACCTTCAGAAGGAGCTTTTGCTAATGGAGACAAAACTAAATTAGATGGTATAGAAGCTAATGCAACAGCAGATCAATCTAATGCAGAAATCGTTGCAGCAGTAGTAGCATCAACAAGTATATCTAATAGTAATAAAGGAACTATAAGAAGTAATATAGGAGTAGATGCAGCTGGTACTGATAACTCAACAGATGTATCCTTAGGAGGTTCATTAGACTATGTAACATTATCAGGACAGGTTCTTACTAGAAATGCAATTAACTTATCAACTGATGTAACAGGTACCTTACCGGTATCTAATATGGCAGCTACAGCATTAACAACTGTACAGACAGCAGCCAATCAAACAGCTCATTTAGCATTAACAGCACAAGAAGGTGACGTTGTTGTTAGATCTGATGAGAATAAAACATATATGCATAACGGTGGTACTGCTGGAACTATGGCAGACTATACGTTATTAGCAACTCCAACCGATGCTGTAACAAGCGTTAACGGTGGTACAGGTGTTGTTACTGTAACAGAGAACGTTACAACAAATTTAGGTATAACTGGTACAACAGGTGCTAGAACAATTACATCTTCAGACGGTACTAACGCAGTAATACCAGTAGCTACAGATAGTGTTTCTGGTGTAATGTCAGCAACCGATCATACTAAACTAACAGGTATTGAAGCTAATGCAACAGCAGATCAAGATCTTAGTGCATACCAATTACAACCAAGTGAAGGTGCTTTCGTTAACGGTGATAAGACTAAGTTAGATAATATAGAAGCAGGAGCAACCGGAGATCAAGATTTAAGTTCTTATCAAGTTCAACCAAGTGAAGGAGCTTTTGGTAACGGTGATAAGACTAAGTTAGATGGAATTGAAGAGAATGCAACTGCAGATCAAACAGCAGCAGATATTAGAACCTTAGTAGGTACAGGTAACAGTAACTTTGTACCAGCAGCTGGTTCAGCAGGAACCTTCTTAGCTCATGACGGTGTATACAGAACTCCATCTTATACTACAAACACAGATACAAATACAAACCAACTTACTACTTGGAGTTTAAGAGATGATGATAATGATGATGTAACAATCGGTCAAGGCAAGTTTATTAAGTTTGTAGCAGCAACAGGTACATTAGGAACAAACACAACAGGAACTGGAACATCTGCAAGTCCTTACATAGTAACTATCACATCACCAGATACTACAACCAATACACAATTAAGTGACGCAGAAGTTAGAGCAGCAGTTGAGGCAGCAGATGATTCAAATGTATTTACAGATGCAGACCATGGTAAATTAGATGGTATTGAAGAGAATGCAACTGCAGATCAAGATTTAAGTGGATACTTAACAACTTCCGGTAAAGCAGCAGATTCTGAAAAGCTTGATGGTGTTGACAGTACATCGTTCCTAAGAAGTGATCAAGCAGATACGTTTTCTGGTATGTTAACAGGAACTGCTATCGTAAGGACTGGAGCAGGAGTATCGCCAAATGAATCAAATGCTTCACTAAATCCTAACGGTATAATAACAGCTCAGTCAACAAACATGGCTCTGATAGAAATCGATTCATCAAATGATCGACTTCGTGTATTTACTGGTGGTACTGGAGCAGGAACTTTAAACTTCCCAACTACTGGGAATACTAGCTATGCTTGGACACTTCCTCTAGCAGAGGGTACTATAGCATTAACCAGTGACATAACCGGAACAAACTCAGGAACAAACACAGGAGATCAATCAAGAGGAAGTTTATCTATTGATACAGACGACAATGTACAGTTTAACGCTTTAGGTATAGGAACAGGAGCGTCTTCTACAGCAGGTGAGATTAGAGCAGCAGGAGATATTACAGCATACTATTCTTCTGATGAAAGATTAAAAGAAAACTTTGCACCACTAACAGGGGCTTTAGATAAAGTAAATGCAATCGGAGGATACGAATTTGATTGGAAAGACGGAATCGAAGACGTTGTTAGTAAGACAGGACATGATATTGGAGTAAAAGCACAAGAGCTGCAAGTACAGTATCCAGAACTAGTTCATGAAAGAGATAATGGATACTTAGCAGTTGATTATATTAAATTAAATGCAGTACTAATAGAAGCAGTAAAAGAATTATCTGCTAAAGTAGATAAGTTAGAAAATAAATGCAACTGTTAAAATAAATAAAAGAATGGGTTTTAGATTAAATATAGATCTCGAAACGGGATCCGGTCCAACACAAGAAGCATATGTTAGAATTGATAACTACCGCTTCAATAAAGTAACTAGTGAGTTAGTATTAACTACTACGACTTGGTTAAATATAGATAAAGCTCATGCGTTCAATAGAAAGTATTTAGATGAGCCCTTAAAAAATGCTGAAGGATTAGTTCCTGCAGATGTTTTATACTACGATTCACCTGAGAGTGAAGGTGTTGAAGTTAGTATACCAATTCTATTTAAAGCTTCATTAGCTGAGATAGAAGAGATAGAATTTCCTACTTATGAACAGAAGGAAGTTATAGAGCAAATTCCTTATGTAAGTTTCGACTCTAACGGAGACGAAGTAACAAAGTACAGGGATGAGCTAGTAGTAAAAGAAGTAAAAACAGGTTCTTATAAAGAGAAAAAAGAAGTAATAAATACTCAGGTCCTAAATAATTTATATGAATATGCATATGGAATTATTAAAAATAAGTTGTCAGAATTGTTTCCTATAGATAAAATAGAAAAAATATAATAAGATGGCAGTATACAACTATGCAAGTAATTTACCCGTATCATTTAATTCATTTGATGCCTGGTCTAATGCATATAGCAGCAACAGCAATATAAGCTTAACGACTGTTATGACAGGATTAGAACCAGCAGATACTGCTCCACACTCAGTATCTGAACTTCGAGGAAATAAATTTCTATACGGAAACGTAGTATCTGAAACAGGAGGAACAGTTGCTGTAACTGCAGGATATTCTCAAGCAGCTTTTACTACACATACGTTACTAAACGTTAACTATAATACTATATCATCTGTTACTTTAACTGCAACAGCTACATACCCTTATACATTCCATTCTTTTAGAGATGCTTCAGAAGGAGGAGGAACTGCATTAAGTACTACCGGAGCAGGTACTACAACAGGTACTATATCCCTAACATCTTCTGCACATGATAGCGTTACTACTTTCTACGCTTACTTTACAACTACACACGTATCACCATAAAAATAACTAAAAAGGTTTTAATTTGAAAATAATATGGGTTTATGAAAACATAAATAAACAGAGAGAAGATTACAGTAAGTTTAACACCTTACTAATGCTGGCCTCAGTAAGTTTATGGAAACGAAATCATCCTGAAGATGATACATGGTTATATTGTGATGAATTAACTCATTCACTCATAACAGAACTTGGAGTTCAATCTCTATACGATAATATAGAAATCATTGACTTCAACGACAGACCTATTGATAAGACTAATTTCTGGGCTAGTTCTAAACTTCAAGTATTAGCTTTACAGACTGAACCAGTTATTATAATGGACTGCGACACGTTAGTATTCAAGCCTTTCAAACACAACATAGTAAAAGATCAAGTTTTATTTTCTAATAGAGAATTCGGTAGAGGTTATTACCCTACTTCACTTGATCCTTTAATTAGAGGACTATCTTATAAGCCAAGATGGAAAACTGAGTCTGTTAACGTCTCTTTCTTATATCTTCCAGATCCAGTATTTACTCAAGAATACGCAAACTTAAGTCTTAAGTTAATGGAAGAATTTACTGTTTTAAAAGCACCTAATTCTAGGTACTTAATATTTGCAGAACAGCTACTCTTAAAACACTTACTAGTAAAAAATAAAGTAGAACATAGAGCTGTAATCTCTACAGAATGGGACTGCAATAATTGGAAATGGAGCAATGTTAACTCAGACGGTATATGGACTATTGAAGATTCATGGCAATGGTTTAGACATTATGGTCCATTAAAAAAATGGTATAAAACTAATTCTCCTGACCATCCCTACGATGTAGAAATAGAAATGTTGCGTAATTGCATTAATTTTCATAAATTTATAGATCTAAGCAGTTTAACAAAGAAATGAGTATAGTAGATAAAAATTTTGTATTTGATAAAATTACCAACAATCAAGTTTATAAACAAGATCAGAACGGTAAAATTATTATAGAACATGATGCTGTAAAGTATAGATGGACCCACGGTGCTACAGACTATCACTTAGGAGATGGGTTACTTATTTATGCTATGATTCAAAATATGAGAGCTAAGAACTGCGTATGTTTAGGTTCTGGTGCTGGATTTATTCCCCGTATAATGACTCAAGCAAGAATAGATTTACATGAGCAAGGCATTTTCGAAGGTAAACCAGACTTTAGTTGGGGAGATATTGGAGCTACATTTATTGTAGATGCTGCCAACGGCATTGGAGGAGAAGTAGATTGGTTAAAAGAAGACTCTTTCTTAAGAAAAATATTTCACCCTAGAATAGTTAACGATACAACAGAAAAAGCTTATTATGATTTTTTTGTCAAAGAGGATATTAAGATAGATTACCTTCATATCGACGCAGGACATTCATATGAGAATGTTAAACAAGACTTTACCTTATACAGTAAACTTTTAAACCCTAATGGTATTATATCAATTCACGATACAGATATAAGATACGCTAATAAACACATCGTTACTAAGGATGTATCTGATCTAAACAATCATGAAGAGTTTGCAAACGGACCTTCTAAGTTTATAAGTGAAATATCTGATGAATGGCAAAGATTCGACTTTCATAACCATGGGATATTAAATACAAAACCAAGTTCAACCGGATTAACAATTTTTAGACGTGCTTAATTTAGTTACAGTAGTAGGAAAAAATACTCATATGCTTCCGCATATGTTAAAGCATTACGAAAATGTCATAGACAAAGCATATGTAGTTGTCTACAGACATTCAGATGATGACGGGATTCTAGAAGAAATCCAAGCACTAGGAATCGAACCATATTTAGTTGTAACAGAAGCTAAATACAATTGGGAAAGAGTTACTGAATTATATAACTACGTTAAAAGTCAACGACCAAATGACTGGTGGATTGTATCAGATGATGATGAATTACAGGTATACCCTGAACCTATAGAAGACATCATCGAGCAATGTGAGAGAAAAGGATATGACTTTGTTACAGGAGGGTTCATAGATAGAATAGGTATAGATGGTACTTTTCCTAAAGTAACAGCAGACACTAATATTCACGAAGCATTTCCTTTAGCAGGATTCTTTAGATACCCTATGTCAAAAGCCTGTCCTAATAAATGTACATTAATGAAAGGTTATCAAGAAGTTACTCCCGGGCAACATTACGCTTCATTTAATGACGGTACTAATAGCTGGGGATCTAGCCACCCAAGAAGAATGCCAGTAGAAGAAGTATTCACTCAGGTTCATCACTTTAAATGGGATAGTACATGTTTAACTAGAATGTTAGAAGTTGCTGAAATAAAAAAAGATTACGCATTCTCTAAGGAGTACAGTAAAATGTATAGAGCTATTGCAAGAACAGATTGGAAAATAGATATAACTAAACCCGAATATTTAGTTGCTAATTTAAAAGAAAATTCGTATATTGAATATAAAGACTACCCACACTGGGATGAATTACGTAAATTAATAATAACAATATGAGTGCAAAAATCGACAAAGAAGTATTAGAAGCTGAAAAAGTTCTAATCGAAGAAAGAAAAACTAAAGCGTTAGAGAAGATCGCTGTATCATTAGATGCTCTAACTGTATGGTTTGAAGAAATCGACAAAGAAGACTGGGACGGAAGAATACAGTTTTACTTATCAGAATGGCATAATAATCTAACTGAAGGCAAGGACAAATAATGGCAGTACATAAACTCGGAGTAATTGTACCTTACAGAGACAGGTACGATCATCTCTTGAAGTTTAAAATGCTTATCCAAGCTAAGTTATATGGAGCAAAAATTCCTTATGAACTAATAGTAGTAGAGCAAGACGATAGTCAATCTTTCAATAGAGGTAAACTTTTAAACATAGGATTTCAAGAGGCAGAAAAACTAGGATGTGATTATGTCGTATTTCACGACGTAGATATGTTACCTAAGAAAGTGGACTATTCTTACGCTGATCACCCTGTACATTTAGCTACACAAGATATACCGTTTGAGGAATACTTTGGAGGCATAACAATGTTTCCAGTAGAAGACTTTAAAAAGATAAATGGTTTTTCTAATAGGTATTGGGGATGGGGATTTGAAGATGATGACTTACTGCATAGATGTAGACTTAAAGGAATTAAGCTAGACGAGCTTCCTCTAAATGATGCTGGCCCTAACACAGCAGCTTTAAAATTAAACGGAGTTAGTTCTTATGTTGAAGTTCCTAATAGGATTAGAACCAGAGGTGATTTTTCTATACATATTTCATTAGAACCTAAAGGTTATACATTAGACTCTAATAAGAGAGAAGATAAGTACGTAGCCTTTGGCATACCAGGTTTTGACTTTAATATAATGTATACGAGTTTTAGGAGATTTGCTGTTGAGTTTTTTGATAGCAAAAAGAACCACCATTTTATATACTCTAATATAGTACCTAATGTCAAGACTACGTTAACTTTTGTATATAATAAAGAGAAAAACACTGCTTCATTATACCAAAATGCTAAACACATAGGTACGGAGGTATTAAAAAATCCTATGAGACTATACGATAAAGCAGGTAAAGCTTATATAGGATGTACAGACCCAGATAGAGAAGAAGATAATAACTTTTTCAAAGGGTATATTAATACCTATGCTGTATGGAATAAAGCATTAACGTATGAAGAAATAGTTACTGTTCAAAACAACAAATACTTTGGATTAGCAGATAACTTTGAAAGCTACCAAAGTGCTGGTAATTTAGTATCATATGGAGACGCTAAATTTATAAAAGAGTATAAGTTAATCGATATAGCTAAGCTAGAGGAGCATAGTCAAATAGTAGACTGTGAAGTTGTTCAATACGACTTACCTAAACATAGAGTACTTAAAGTACCATTCAGAAGAACTAGTGATTACAAGACCTTAGATCACGAGGATAATGGATTCTTGACAACAGGATGGAAAGACATTACAACCAGGTATAATCAGTTAAAGTTCATGAATGAAGTTATGTACGGATCTACTACTTTAGAACAAGATGGCTTAACTACATTAAAATATAGGATACTATCTAACTCAAATGTTAGAAATATAACCCAATTAACAGTTAAATTATGAAATTAGGAGTATGTGTACCTTATCGTAATAGAGAAATGCACCTTAACGAGTTTATACCTAAAGTAGGTAAGTACTTAAAAGAGCAAAATATCGATTTTCAAATGTACTTTTGTCATCAAGTAGATGATAAATTATTCAATAGAGGAGCAACTAAAAACATTGCTGCTAAACATGCTTTCGAAGAAGGATGTACACATATTGTATGGCATGATATAGATATGATACCTGAAAAAGGCGGTGGTGCAGACTACTCCTTTCCAGAAGATGGTCCTAGGCACATTGCTACACAGATATCACAAATGAACTACGGTCTTAAATACCATGAGTATTTTGGTGGAGCTGTAGTATTTTCAAAAGAACAAGTAGAAGCCACTAATGGATATTCTAATGAATATTGGGATTGGGGAATGGAAGACGATGATCTATTTTGGAGATGTAATAAAGAAGGTCTAACTAATAACACATATATTCAAGAATCTCTCACCTCTCAACCCTATAAGAGGTTTAATGGAGATAATTCATTTATCAAAGTACCGTTTACTAAACCTATGAGATCCCTAAACTCTAGATCACACACAGTTTCGGTATTAATGAGAGCTAGACAGCAACCTGATAAGAACCCTATATTCTTGATCGGTAGTAACGAAAGAAAATATGTTGAATACCCAGTTATAAGGGTTAAAGGATATGATTACGGTATTGGATTTAATAATTCTAGAGCCATTTCGTTAACGTATTGGAACAACTTTCATCAACATAACTATATGTGGGTAAAAAGATACGATGAACAATGGACTTGGGTGACTGCTGTATTTGATTCGATGGATAGAAAATCACACTTCTACCTTAATGGCTCAGAAGTAGATACTAGAGGAGGATTCGGTTCTCAATCACCATTAGAGTTTCAAGGTAGATTAAAGAACTACGGTTCAGAGCCATGGTATATCGGTACATCACCTTCAGAACCGGATGATAGTACTATAAAATTCTTCAAAGGAGATATTGCTAAGGTGTTTGCGTGGAAAAGAGCTTTAACACCTAAAGAGGTGAGTAACTTAGAGACTACTATACCTAAAGACGAGTTAACTATTGATATAGATTTTAAAAATCCTCAAACTGAGTTTCAAGAGTATATGACTGAAACAAAAGTAGAGGACATTAAAATACCAAACTCAATATTACCTTATAGATCTGACGGTAGATTTAGATGTTTACCTCACAAAGATGAAGGAATCGTTAACGGAAAGTTCGCAAAAGGAGAAACAACAGCAAGAAACGAGCGTAGATATGTACTTCAAATGCAACAAGATGAAATCGATTATAAATTAGATGGAATAAACTCACTTAAATATGAACTAGTAGGTGAAGACATACTAACACCTTGGGCTAAAATGATCAATATAAAACTATGACATCAGAAGAAGTAAAAGGGAAGTTAGATAAAGTAGGCTGTGGTATGTGTCTTGCAAAATGGACACAATCTACTATCCACCTGTCTATGGGTATGACTCATTCTTGCCATCACCCTTCTCCTCATAAAATAAAAGAAGCAGAAATAAAACGTAATCCAACAGCTCTTCACAATACTAAATTTAAAAAATTTAAGAGGAAAGAGATGCTTGAAGGTAAAAGACCTGAAGAGTGTAATTACTGTTGGAACGTAGAAGATAACTCTAACTCATTTTCAGATAGAGTATTTAAATCTTCAGAGCCTTGGTCTATCAAAAGTTATGATGATATCGTTAAGGCTAACTGGAGAGATGATTTTAATCCTCGCTACGTAGAGGTATCTTTTTCAAATACATGTAATTTTAAATGTGCTTACTGTGGTCCACAATTCTCATCTAAATGGGTTGATGAAATTGAGAAGCATGGAGCATATCCAACTTCTACCAAATTTAACGGTATAGAACAATTAAGAGCGAAAGGTGAAATGCCGTATAAGCACTCCGAGCATAATCCTTACGTAGATGCATTTTGGAAATGGTGGCCAGATTTATACAGAGATCTACATACATTCAGAATAACTGGAGGAGAGCCTCTACTTGCGAAGGATACCTTTAAGGTATTAGACTATATAATCGAACAAGAAGAACCTAACACAGAGTTAGCTCTATCAATTAATACTAATCTTGGAGTACCCGATGCTTTAATTGATAAGTTTATTGAAAAAGCAAAAGTCATATGTGAAAACGATAAGGTAAAAGAATTAGTAGTATTTACATCTGTCGAAGCTACTAAGTCACAAGCTGAATATACTAGGTATGGACTGGATTATGATAAATTCTGGGTAAATGTAGAAAAGATACTTACTGAATTACCTAAAGTAACGATTAATGTTATGGCTACTTTTAATGCTTTATCTGTTTTTACTTACGGAGAGTTAGTAGATAAGATATTTGAGATTAAAAAGAAGTACCACAATGGTCAGAGATACAGTATTTCAGCTATTCAACTAGATACTTCGTACTTAAGGTGGCCTAATCACCTTTCAGTTCGTATATTGGAAGAAGAGCATAAGGAACTTATACTCGAAGCTGCAAAGAAAGCTTTATACTATGGTCAGAAAGAGTTTAGTCACGAGGCATATGGTTTTACAAATGTTGAGATACAAAAGATAAAGCGAATATACGATTATTCGAAAGCTCATAGTGCTCTTTACGATAAAGAAAAGAATAGAGAAGACTTTGTAATATTTGTTGATGAATTAGATAAGAGAAGAGGAACTAATTTCTTAGAGACTTTTCCTAAATTAGATAAAATGTATGCTAAATATAAGTAGTGGTAATCCATGGGTCTTTTGGCCAAGTCATATATGTGATACCTTTCCAGAATATCCTGCAAATAAAGTACTTACTGGGTTGAATCCTTTTGAAGTATATGTAGATATGAAAATCAAGAAGGTAGAAGGTATTATAGGAACTCTTTTTACATTGCTTCCTCACTATACAGCAATCGATATATACGAAGGTAGGTTACTGTTTACGATGATGAATGAGGATAAGAAAACAGAGTACTGGGATTTACCTTTTGCCGTATTTGACGATGTAAGGTTAAAAATTACATGGAAGCACATTCCAAACCAAAGTTTTACGGTATTTATTAATAGTAGAGAGGTACACAAGGTTGATTTGACTGAAAAGGCATTTGCAACTGAAATGGATCCTCATATAATATTTGGGGCAGGAAACTTCCCTAAAAATGGATATAATTTAAACTATACTGATATAGAGTTGTACGAATTTAAGGTTACGCAAGAAGATAAGTTACTTTGCCATCACACCTTTGAAGAGTATATATACGATAAATCAGTTGATTTAACTGGAGATTGTAACTTTATGAATAAAATATAATGGCAGATCAGAACTTAGTAAAATGGAGAACAGAACATTTAGATTCTGTTAGTGAAAGTTTTTGTGCTGCAAAATGGTACAATGCATCTTTACATTTAGGACATGGGTTTACTAACTCCTGTCACCTACCTTTACCTCATCCAATAGATTTAGAAGAGATTAAAACTAATCCTTCAGCATTACATAATACTGCTTTCAAAAAGAAGATACGTAAAATGATGCTTGAAGGTGTTAGACCAGCAGAGTGTTCATATTGTTGGAAAGTAGAAGATATAGGAAACGACTCAATAGGAGATAGAGTTTTTAAGAGTAGAATATACTCTGATGAAGATATAGCTGAACTAGCTGAACTGCCATGGGATTATGACATACCTTTAAAGACCGTAGAAGTATCTTTTGATAGAACTTGTAACTTTGCTTGTTCGTATTGTAATACTGGGTACTCAACTACATGGGCTAAGGACATAGAAGAAAACGGTCCTTATCAGAAATTTAAAACAACATCAGCAGGAGCATATCATTCAGATGGTTCATGGGCAGATATCTTTGGTAAGAATAATAAAGATAATCCATATGTAGATGCATTTATAGAATGGTGGCCAACACTTGCTCCTGGCTTGCAGGAACTTAGAGTAACCGGTGGAGAACCTTCTGCATCGTTTAACTTCTGGAAGTTTTTAGAGACTATGCAGAAAACACCTGCACCTAATCTTAGACTAGCTGTTAACTCTAATCTTGGAGTACATGATAAGTTAATTAATAAGTTAATTGATATGTCTAATACACTCCCTATTAAAGAGTTTGATTTATATACTTCTTGTGAAGCATTTGGTATACAAGCAGAATATATTAGAGATGGGTTAGTATGGGATGTATGGAGAAATAATCTAGTTAAAGTAATAGAAGAAGGAAACTTCAGACAAGTAATTTGTATGATGACTATCAACTCATTATGTCTATATTCTATAACTGAATTTATGGATGATATGTTCGTACTTAAGGAAAAATACGGTATGAATAACCCAGGTATTGATTTGAACATACTTAGATGGCCAGCATTTATGTCGCCATTAAACTTACCAGATAGTGAAAAAAAGAAACTACATAAAAAATTAGCTGATTGGTACGAAATTAAAAAAGATCATCCATTGATGATGGATCATGAAAAAGCTCAAATCGAAAGATTAATAGACTATATTGATGTAGTAGAGCAAGGTCATGTAGAAACAGAAGAAGATAAAGAAAAACATTATCATGATTTTAAATCTTTTTATGAACAATATGATAAAAGAAAAGGACATGACATTAGGGAAGCTTTCCCCGACTTAGTTGAATGGTACGACACTATAGAAGTAGATCAATCAATACCTGATGTTAAAGTAAACGACGGTAGGATTACTCACTTCGAATCAGGAGAATATAAACCAGATATAGGAAAGAAAAAACAACAAACATTACCACCTGCAATAGCAGAGAGAAATAAAAAAAGCAAAGGGAAAGTAAAATGGCAAAAGATCCTATAAATAGAAGGTATATTAGAGTTAAAGAACCATGGGGTGGTGGACACACACCTTATGATACAGGATTCGGCAATAGGTTACTACACTGGGATGCCTGTTATGTTTTAGAGAACGCTTCTACTACAGACCATTTCTTACAACTAGAACACAAGTATTGGCATGAAACCGAGTACTTAGAATTCCCAGCAGAAAAAATTTATAAATTAGAAGGTGATGACGATGAAGTAACTGATTGGTTAGCTAATTACGATTTCAATTACGATACTAAAGAGATTACTAAATTGCCGGTAATAGGCAACGAAGAAGTGGATAAGTTTCTGAACACTTCTGATTACATAGACTACGATCTTCCAGAAAATAGATATGTTGTGGATTTTGATTGGTCCTGTATCGATAAGATTTTAGCTAGAGCAGATGAGAAAGAAATTCCTACTGGACTTCACCGTGTAAAAATTAAAGACCACCAACTAAGATCTGCTATCAGACAAATAGCTACAGGGTGTGTAGGTCTTCATATAAGAAGAGGAAACGGAGTATACAAAACAAATAAAAATTATAAAGAACTTCCTGATAGTGTTAGAGATAATATTCAATATACACAAGTAGATGATACAATTTACAAGTACTGGGAAGATAGCAAATACGCAGCTTTAATAAAAGAAATACTAGAACAAACACCAAATCAAAAGTTTTATATTAGTTGTGACTTATTAGAAAAGGAATATATACATCTTAAAACAAAATTTAATGCAAGAATATATACAAGAAGAGATGTAATTAATTCACTACCTTCTTACTTAACAAAGAATGTAAACTTAGAAGATGTTGAGTGCTCTAAAAGAATTGCACTAGAAAGCGTAATAGATATGATGTGTTTAGCTAACTCTAATTTTATAGTTGGTGCCCCACATTCAACATGGTTATCATCAATTCAGAGAATGAGACCAGTACCTTATAATTTTATAAACGAAGGTAAAGATAGAATATTGAGAGAGTATGTAAAGTCATTAAACACTTATTCGACATTAGTATGAGTTTTGGATTAGTAGGAACATTTGAGAAACAAGTTGCTGAGTTCTATGGAGCTGATTACGGTGTAGCAGTAGACTGTTGTACACACGGATTAGAATTGGCTTTGAGATATACAAAGGCAGAAGAAATCTTAGTTCCTTATCATACTTATCTATCCGTACCTATGTTAGCAGATAAGCTAAATATTAAACGTACATTTATTCACGATGAATGGGAAGATTATTACTATATTACAAATAATATTATAGATTCAGCCGTTTATTGGAAAAAAAATTCGTATATTAAAGGTACGTTCATGGTACTTTCTTTTCAATTCCAAAAGCATTTAAGTTTAGGAAGAGGAGGTATGATACTAACAGACAATAGGGAGGCATCTCATAAATTAAGATGCATGACTTATGACGGTAGAGACAATTCAAACGGTCCATGGGCCCAACAAGATATAGAAGAAATAGGATATCATTATTATATGACTCCTGAGGTAGCAACTCAAGGATTGCATTCTTTAAACGATGCAGTAGCTAAGGTACCAAAGAAGTGGTCATATAAAAATTACCCTAATCTAAATAGTTTTAAAGTATTTAAGAATGGTTAACGTAAAAAACGAATACGGTAAATTAAAAGAAGTAATAGTCGGTAGAGTAGATAATGCAAACCAACCATTTCACGGTACTGACTTACATGCTATTAATTATGCAGATAAGAACTCAATACCTTCATCAGAAAGAGGTTTATTTGATCCTCAAGTGTATGAAGAGTCTGTTGAAGACCTAGATTTATTAGCAAAAGCATTAGAAGATTTCGGAGCGAAAGTTCACCGACCTAATTTGCTAGATACGAAAAAAACTGTGTCTAACGGCTATTGGGAAACAGATCAATACTATACATTCTGCCCTAGAGATACTATGACAGTCATTGGAGATACCCTTATAGAATCACCTATGACGTTAAGATCTAGACAGTTTGAGAACGATGCATATAGAGAGCTGTTTATTGATTATATGGACAAAGGAACCAAATGGGTTTGCGCTCCTAAACCGAGATTGACTGATGATTCGTATCAAAGAGATGACTTAGATAAATTAACATTAACTGAAGTAGAACCTGTATTCGATGCAGCTAATATTCTCAGACATAATGACGATATTCTTTACTTAAATTCTAATACAGGAAACAAGAAAGGGTATACTTGGTTAAAGAATATTCTAGGAGATAAATATAAGGTCCACTTCTTAGAAAATATGTATTCGTATTCTCATATTGATTCTACGATTGCTATTCTTAGAGACGGTCTGGCACTTGTAAATCCGTCAAGAATAAACGAAAGTAATATGCCAGAACTCTTTAAAGGTTGGGATATTATATATTCTCCTCCGATGGTAGATATTGGATATAAAGGAGTATTAAGAGCATCTGAATGGGTAGGTATAAATCTAATCTCATTAGACGAGAATACAGTATGTGTGGATAATAGACAAACAGAATTAATTAACGAACTAAAAAAATATAACATAGAAGCATTAGACTTAAAGATTAGACACTCTAGAACATTAGGAGGTTCTTTTCACTGTTGTACTGCTGATATGGTAAGAGACTAATTATGAAATTTACATTAATAGGCGGCGCAGGATTTATTGGAAGTCAACTAATGACTTATCTGCCACAATTTGGACACGAAGTAAAAGTTATTGATAACTTAACATATGGGCAAAACTTTGGTTACCCTGATGAAGTGAAGTTAATTAATGACGATGTAAAGAATATAGGTAGATATGAGACTGAACTTAATGAAGCAGATTACGTTTTCTATATGGCATCACCTAGGTTAAATGAAATAAATGACTTAGAAGAACCATTACCTCATCTTGCAGGATTAAAAACAACCCTTGATATTTGCCAAAACAACAATACTCAGGTAATTTTCTTTAGTAGCTGTTCTGTTTACGGCTACAGAAAGAATATGGTTAATGAATTATCTACTACTAAAGTAACCTCTTTGTACTCTAAGCTAAAAATAGATTCTGAAAATCTACTTAAAAAATACGATGAAGATAGGTTTAAAATAGTTAGACTATCAACTTTATTTGGCACATCAGGAGTAGGTAGAAATGATTTACTTGTTAATAACTTTGTTAAGGATGTGTTATTTAGCCAATACTTAGAAGTATATGATCCAGAAGCATGGAGACCTAATATCAATATACATACTCTCTGCGGGGTACTAAAAGAACTTGCAGAAAAAAATGCTTTCCAAAGTATATTAAATATTGGGTATAATATTTTGAATACCACTAAACAGGAATTAATACTTAAAATGGTAACGAGAAATAAATTAGATTTTACTGTTAAGTATTACTCTCCTGATGATAGTAGGAGCTACAAAGTAGACTTTAGTAAAATGGAAGAGCTGATTGATTTAGAACCTATACAATATGTAGACGGAATAGACCAATTAGTAAGTACTTTCAGAGAGGTTATAATAGAACAAAACCAAGACAATGAGTAAAGAAACTATACTAATTACAGGTGTTGCAGGACTACTAGGAAGTAGGTTAGCTGAATACTACAGAAAAAACTACCCAGATACCAAAATAGTGGGTATAGATAATTTATCAGGAGGATTTAGAGAGAACGTTCACAAGGATACTATCTTTTATGAGACTGATTTAGTGAGTGAAAACATCCAAGGTATCTTTTCAGCACATCAGCCGGATTATGTTTACCATTTTGCTGCATATGCCGCAGAAGGTCTCTCCCCTTTTATAAGAACATATAATTATAATAACAATGTTGTTGCTACTGCAAAGATAGTTAATGAATGTATAAGAGCTAACGTAAAGAGGTTAGTATTTACGTCTTCTATGGCAGTATACGGTCACGGTTGGGAAGGTAAAAGACCTTTTGATGAAGGAGATATTCCTAAACCTATAGACCCGTATGGAATTGCAAAATACGCCTGTGAGATGGATATTCAAGTTGCTGGAGAACAGCACGGATTAGACTGGTGTATTATTAGACCTCATAATGTCTACGGTATAGGGCAGAACATATGGGATAAATATAGGAACGTTCTCGGTATCTGGATGTATCAATACATGAATGGACAAGCAATGACAATATTTGGAGATGGAACTCAGACTAGAGCATTTAGTAATATTGAAGACTGTTTAGAACCTCTATATAAAGCTTCTAAGATAAAAGAAGCATCAAAACAGATTATTAACTTAGGTGGAATTAAATTTCACAGTATTAACGAATCTAATGCTATTCTTAGAGATGTTATTAAAAACGGTAAAGTTGAGCATGTAGAAGGAAGACATGAAGTTAAAGATGCTTATCCAACCTGGGCAAAGTCACAGGAGATATTAGGATACGAATATACCGTAGAGTTAAACGAAGGTTTAAGTGAAATGTGGGATTGGGCACAACAGCAACCAAAAAGAAAAAGATTCTTTTGGGAAAATTATGAATTAGATAAAGGACTATATAGTTTCTGGAAAGATGAACCTAGTATTTGAAAATTTAGAAACATCTCTTAACCTAGCAGGTGAAGATAAAAATGGCAATGAAAGAATTTGCTTGTCTCCGTATGCTAATAGGTTAAATATACTGAAGACAGAACACAGAAGCCTTCATGAAAAGAGAACTGAAGATTGGATATTTTTCCAATCAGGAGAAGATAAGATAAAATGGAATATTAATACATACTCTGTAGAAGATGTAGTTAAAGACCCTAGCATTAAATATATTATCCCAGTAGGAGTTCATGAATCTCCTCTAACTTGGGCAGGATACGCAGGAAAATATAGCACTATATTTGATCTAGTTAGCGATACATACCTTAAGCATTTACGAGAAGGAAGAGCATACATATTATTTGATAATACTCTTGAGGGCTACCATACTGATTGGCTATTTGATTTCTTTTACGATGAAGCGGTTAGATTAAGTATTGATCCGAGTAACATAATACTTACAACAGGAAATGCTCAACTAGAACAGAGAGCTGAAGAGTGGGAAAAAAAGACAGGTAAAAAATGTATTCAGACACTTGGGTATACACATTTTGAATTTGATGTATACCTTAACATAGACCACTATAATAGGAAAGGTCAAAATATTCCTACTTATGAAGACCACCTTAAATATAAAGATAACAATCCACTATTAATTAAACCTTATAACTTCCTAAACCGTAAACCTAGGAAGCATAGAATAGCACTTTTTAATAAACTATTTCATGCAGGGTTACTTCCTGATGGATTAATAAGTATGAACCCCTGGAATGATGAAGTACTTCACGAAGCTGTAGACATAGACGGCTGGTCTCCTGAAGTACAGCAGTTAGAACATTCACATCAGTTTACCCCAATGCGTTGGGATGGAACAGACAACTTAGCTAACCCTGGAGATAAGATTGCAAGACTAAATGAAAAGTCAATGTTAAATTCATGGTGTACTATAGTTAGTGAAGCTCAATTTGACGATTCTCAACAGTCTGTATTTTTATCAGAAAAAGTATTTAAACCTATAGCATGTAGTCATCCATTTCAAATATTAGGAGCTAAAGGTTCATTGAAAGAACTAAAAAAACTAGGTTACCTTACTTTTGATAATTTATTTGATGAATCTTATGATGAGTTAGATAATATAGAAAGATTAGATGCTATAGTAGAAAACATTAACTCTTTAGCTGATAATAACGAATGGCATAATCATTTTCGCTGGATGAAATCTAGATTGAAATATAATAGAAACGTTTTAACATTTAATGCTCTTTTTAAACCTCCAAAAGGATTTCACAAATTTAATAGATTATGCAATACAGCATCAGAAAAAGTTTAAAAGTAAATAAAGACTCTAAGTTAATTATAGCTTTAGGAGATTCTTTTGTCGAAGGTCAAGGAGCTGTATCGAAAGAGACATGGGAGAAATATGATTGGTCAGAATCTAAAATGACTATGATTAATCCTATGTCTGATGAATTTAATTCCTTAAGAGAAGAGGAACATAATAATGCTTTCGTTAATGTATTATGTAAAAAACATTTTCCTGATTATACTCCTATTAACTTAGGATATAGAGGTAACGGAAACAGAGCAACAGTAAAAGCTCTAACCACTCTTCATCCAGACTTAAACTTAGGAGTAGCAAAAGAAAAAATAGTAATATTCTTCGTAGGTCAAATGGTTAGGTTTGACTTTTTTAATAAAGGTCTGAACAATAGTCATAACTATTTTCATACAATATGGCCAACTATAACTGATAGCGAAGAAATTGGTCTACAGAACTTATGGAGTGGATATGCTACTGAAGTATACTCACCTGTAACTGAAGCTTTAGAAGTTATTTCAAACATTGTCGAAGTACAAAACTGGTGCAAACTTAATAATGCAAAGTTGCTTTTAGTTAATTCTTTTACTCATGCTTTTGAAAGAGAAAAACTTATAGACGCTCTTACAGACTTTACACCAGGCTTTAAAGACGAAGATGGACTCATTGTAAACTTAGTAGACACGATAGATTGGAGCAACTTAGCTATGCTACCAAAAGGAAGAAAGCAAATGGTAGATGTACTATTAGATAGGGAAAATAGACATGATTTAGCAGGAAATGATCACCTATGGTACTTCTGGCCTAGAGAACTTAAAAACTTTACTCCTAAAGGGCTAATGACACCTTGTTCTCATCCATCACCTAAAGGTCATCAACTCATAGCTAAAGTATTAGCAAAAGTAATTAAAGGAAAGAAGTATGAGCAATAAGATTGAAAATAGTTACCTACCTATACCTGATACCTGGGACGGATTGGACTGGCTGCAGATTAACCTCAGTGAAGAAGGTTATGATTCTATTTTTGCTGGCCCTAGACCTAACGGTACTTCAAAGACTTGGTATAAAAAAGAAACAGGTACTTTTCACTACCCTTATAACTTAGGCATCTGGAATTTTTTTGGAGAAACAGGAGAGTGGTTTGATGCTGAAAAATTAGAACTACAGCATCGTCCTCATATTATAGATCCGAATCACTGTTTTTATAAAAGTAAAGATAAACTATCAGGCGCTAATCATTTATATATTATAACTGTTTTTAATCCTCAATTCTTTGAATTAAATAGAGAATTAGGATTTAGTTTAATCGATCAACAATATCAAAATGATATAAGAAACGGTGATGCTGCAGTTGTACTATTTTACCCATGGGAAGGTTATTCCGGAATGGAAGGAAATGACGATTTTAAAATAGCAGAAGAATGGAGGAAAAAAGCTCATTTTCCTAAAGGATCAGTTCACTTCTTTACTGGAAACTTAGAAGCAGACGGACACGATGATATTAAAAACTCAGGAATAAAAGTACACCCTTATAATACTTTTGATAATTGGAACGCAGATAAATTTGAGGAGCCATTAATTGATTTTATTCCTAACGATAATAAATTTTTATACCTTAGTTATAATAGAAATCCTAGAGGACCTAGAATTTATTTAGGAGCTAAGTTAATTGAATATAACTTACTCGATAAAGGTTTAGTTAGTTTAGGTAAACCAGATTGGTGGACTCCAAATAATGTATTAAGAGCAGATGGTATCCGAGATCAAGAGTATGCAAAGCTAAATAAACAACTGCCGATAGAGATTGGTAAAAAATTATTCTTTAACCTAGCCTGTAATATAGATTTACAAGATTTTCAATCAACCTTTTGTTCTATAATTACTGAAACTTTAGTAGAGAACAAAACACTATTCATATCAGAAAAAACATGGAAAGCTATACAAGTAGGACACCCGTTCTTTCTTTTAGGAAACCCAGGTACTCTAAATTACTTAAGAAATAGAGGATATAAGACCTTTGATCGATGGTGGGATGAAAGTTACGACCATGTAACGGAATACAGATTAAGAGTAGAAATGATTCTTAAAGAAGTAGATAGATTTAGCAAAAAAAGTAAAGAAGAGCTGATAGAGATAAGAAAAGAAATGCATGAAGTGTTAGAGTTCAACAAACAACTTCATTATAGAAATATGATTCAGAAGTGGGGATACGGAACAAGCGAAAAACCAGAACAAGTCTTAAGAGAACTTTGGGGAATATACGATAAACTAGGCAATGGAAAAGATATTATGTAGTAGAGAGCCCTACGACAGTATAATAGGGCACAATAGACCAAACGGCACTTCTAGAACTTGGAATATGCAAGAAGGTGGGAAAATACCCACTCTACTTCATACTCTTACACCTGATGTAATTAATGCATACATAGAGGATCCAAGTAAGTATAACGATCATCACTATTCTCTTTCATTCCATGAAGATTATGAGGACGTAGAAATAGAAGACATAGGTGACAATAAACACATCTACATAATTAGAGTTTATAATCATAATTTTTTTAGATTAAACTTAGATACCGGTTTTTCTTGTATATCTAAACTTGTATTAGAGGACATTAAGATAGGTAAGTGTGCCTTAATTATTGAATGTACAACAGAAGGGAAGTATACTAGAACTGCAAACACTGAACTAGATATAATTGAAAGATGGAGAATCAAAGCTGAGCTACCTGATTATAGCGTAAGCGTAATACACGGTAATTTAATATGTGATACATATGTTAAGGCTAACAACCTGAAAATAAATGCATACGGTTGCAGCTCATTCGAAACATTTTTCAATCCACCTGAGGAGTATATAGTCGATGAAGAAAAAATTGTACCTTTTGATGCTAAAATTAGTAATCCTCAAAAATATTTCTTATCTTACAACAGACAGCCACGTAACCATAGACTTCTTTTTGGATACCTAATGTGGCAAGAAAGAATAATAAACAAAGGATTGATAAGTTTAAGTTTCCCAAAAAACAGATTAAGATACTCAGACATTTATACAGGTAATGTAATAAACGAAAATTCGTTTAATAAATTTAGAAGCGAAGGAGAAAGAAGTATTGATATCTCAACTGTAGATAATTTAGCAACAAACTTTACTTTATCAAATTATGAAAGTACATTCCTATCAGTAGTTTCAGAAACTGTTATGGACCCTGGATGTATATTTTTCTCAGAAAAAATATGGAAACCTATTAGTGTTGGGCATCCTTTTATAATAATGGGTTCACCGTTTTCTTTAGAGAAACTCAAAGATATGGGATATATGACTTATGATTCTTTATGGGACGAATCTTATGATAAGATAGTTTCTGAAGCTGATAGAGTTATTGCTATTACCAGGTTACTAAAAAGCATTACATTAAAATCAGATGATGAACTTAATGAACTTAAGTTAAAGTCTATTCCTATTGCTATACATAATAAGAGAGTATTTAGAGAGTATATCTCTAAAGAATACAAAGGTAAAGAGAATCTTCATGGAGTTATTCTACCTATTACTAACATTACAAAAAAAATATACGACAACTTAGGGTACTCTAAAGACATATGAAAAACTTATACTTAATACAAGTAGCGGATAAATATGGTCCTAATAGCTTTTTACCGGTAGCTATTAGCTATCAATGGATGTATGCTAGTACAAGTAAAGCAGTAAAAGAAAACTTTGAAGTAGCAGACGTATTAATAGAAAAGAAAAATCCACATACATATGTAGATTCTTTAGAAAAAGAACCTCACGTAGTAATGTTAAGTTCCTATGTCTGGAATTGGGAATATAATAAAGTACTCGCTAAATTAATTAAAGATAAATACCCAGATTGTCTTACTATTACCGGTGGACCAAATGTAGATAAAAGAGATAAAGAATTCTTTGAAAAGTATCCTATGTTTGATATCGCAGTAATGGGAGAAGGAGAACAGGCTTCAAAAGAAATCCTCAGAAGATATTTGAAAGGAGAATCATATGATGATATCCCTCATGTATTTCCTAAAGGCGGTACTTTATGTCCCCTTCCACAAAGGGCAGATAACTTAAATTTAATTCCCTCACCGATCCTAACAGGTTTTTATGACTGGATTATGGAAAGAGTTGAAAAGGAACATGGTCCTCAAATGTGGCAAGTTACTTACGAAACACTTCGAGGTTGTCCCTATAGATGTACTTTTTGTGATATTGGAGATTTATATTGGCAAAAGATTAAAACCTTTGAAATGCCTAGAGTCGAGAAAGAGATCGATTGGATGTCTGATAGAAAAATAGAATACGTTGCAGTATGTGACTCTAATTGGGGATTAATGCCAAGAGATGTAGATATAACTAAGTACGTAATAAAAAAGAAACTCGAAAATGGGTACCCTAAATTCTGGGACGTAACATGGGCTAAAGCTAACTCAGATCGGATATACGAAATAGCAATGTTAGATAAAGAAGCAGGAACTAGACTCTTTAAAGGAGTTACTTTTGCTATGCAGTCTTTACATCAAGAAACATTAGATGCTTCTAGAAGATTAAACCTTAAATATGATGCTGCTTTTGAATACTTAGAAAAATACAGAAAAGAAGATATACCTACCTACTCTGAACTAATATGGCCAATGCCAGAAGAAACCTACAGTTCATTAAAAGATGGTATTCAAAGATTAATTGATTTAGGGCAAAAAGACTTCTTGATGGTACACCCCTTAGTATTAACATTTAATGCTGAAATGGGTCAACCAGAGTATATAGAAAAACACGGACTTCAATTTAGAGACGTCCCGTTAGATACTTTTTACTTAAGTGTAGATGATTTAGAAGACTATATAGTTGAAAAGACCTGGGGTGTTATTGGAACTAATGCAGCGAATCCGATTGAAGTATATAGAGGTCATTTATTAGCTCACCTTCTCATAGTCATGTACTATTACGGTTGGGGACATTATCTCTTAGAGTATCTAAACTCGAAATACGAATATAAACACATAGACGTTATAGAGAAAATGTTAGAGTACTTTATGGATACAGACACACTTATCGGTAGAGAGTTGCAAGAGACGGTAGATTCATTAACTGCAGTTTTTGATAGACAAGAGTTTTGGGGTAGACAGGTATTAGGTGATGATGATGTATTCTGGGAATATAAAGGAGCAACGAGTATAGTGTTTTATAAGAATATAGACTTACTTAAATCAGAACTCAACAAATTCTGTACAGATAAACTAAAAATAGATGCAACAGATGCTATTGAGTTAAATATTGATATGTGTCATACTAATGATAGAGTATACCCATTTACTAGAACATATAAACTTGACTCAGTAAAACATGCTTTAGGAGTTGAAGAGGAAACACTTACATTAGATCATTACGATAAGGAAGAGATGACAGATAAAGAGTTCTTCCACTTAGCCTACCATTATCAAAGAAAGAATAGATACTGGAGGTGTAACATTAACCGCGCTTAAAGTTGCTTTTTAGCTATTTATATCATATATTGTTATAACAGATTAATACAGTTTCAATGAAAATAGGATTTATAGGAGTTGGCAAACTCGGTAAAGAATCAGCCGAAGTCATGGCTGAAAAACATGACGTAATAGGTTACGATATTAATACAGTATCCCCTGAAAATTTTAAAATGGTACCTTCGATTAAAGACGCATGTCAAGATCGACAACTTATCTTTATTGCTGTACCAACACCTCATCACCCAGACTATGACGGTAGGTACCCTACAGCACATTTACCTAATAAAGATTTTAACTACCAAATAGTTAAAGACGTACTTACAGAAGTAAATAAACACGTTAACAGGGAACAACTAGTAGTACTTATATCTACAGTTTTACCAGGTACAATACGAAGAGATTTTATAGATTTAATTCCTAATGGTAGGTTTATCTATAACCCATACTTAATTGCTATGGGAACAGTAAAATGGGATATGGTTAACCCTGAAATGATTATTATTGGAACAGAAGACGGTTCTACAACAGGAGATGCTAAATTACTTTTAGATTTCTATCATACATTTATTACCGAAGGTACTAGATATGAAATAGGTACTTGGGATGAAGCAGAAGGAATAAAAATATTCTACAATACATTTATATCTACTAAAGTAGCTTTAGTTAATATGATACAAGATGTAGCTGAAAAATCAGGTAATATTAATGTAGATGTAATAACAGGCGCACTCGAAAGATCTACACAAAGGATATTAGGTCCTTCCTATATGAAAGCAGGAATGGGAGATGGAGGAGGTTGCCATCCTAGAGACAATATTGCACTAAGGTATATGGCAGAAAACTTAGACATAGGATATGACTTATTCGATGCTATTATGAATGCTAGAGAAAAACAAGCAAAGAATCTAGCTGATAAACTAGTAACCTTAGCAAAGAATGCTCAGTTACCAATTATAATTTTAGGTAAAGCATACAAACCAGATGTTGACTATGAAGATGGCTCTACATCAATACTTACAGGTCATTTCTGTGCTGAACAAGGTATTGTACCAGAATATGATCAACCAGTACCCTACAAAGCGGTGTACCTATTAGGACATATGGGCAAGCATCATGATTATGAATTCCCCGAAGGGTCTATAGTATTAGATCCATGGAGATCATATACTGCTAAAGATGAATCAATAGAGGTGGTGCACTATGGCAATACAAGATTACAATAAGAAAAGACTGTTCATTGTCGGATGTAGTTACTCTAAATATGCTTATCCTACATATGCAGATATTCTAGGAGCAGACTTTGATGAAACAATTAATGCAGCAGCTTCAGGCGCAGGAAACACATATATCTTTAATACTGCTGTTCACTTACTAAGCAAATACGAGTTTACTGAGAACGATACTGTGATAGTTCAATGGTCAGGTATAACTAGATGGGACCATATTCACGGACATGACATATACTTTAGAACTCCAGGTACTTTAGAATACCAAGAAGATATTCCTCTTAAAGTTGTCGATAAATACTTTAATTTAGTTGCCGAAGCATATAAACTTATTAATTATGTAAGAGCAGTAAAAGATGTTAGCAGGCACCTTAAATGTAAGTTTGCTACCTTTAATATGTTAGACCCTTGGATTTCTCTTTTTTACGGAGAACCATACTCAACTAGCTTCTTTAATAAAGATATAGACTATATAAAAGAATATTATCCATTTGAAAAACTAAAAGAAGCTTTTAATAAAGCAAAAGCATTGTCAAGTGTAGAAGAATTTATATGGGGAGTACCTATGGAACGTCCTCACTACTATTATGAAGGTCCTGGAAAGAGACAAGACGAAACACATCCTTCTACAACACAACATTTAGCATTCGCAAAGTATTTAGATAAAGAGTTAAATTTAAATGGAACTAATTTATACACAGAACAGATGAGTAAATACCTCAAAGACATTGAAGATGTATTTTGCGAACCTGATCTAGATTTTGATAAATTAGCAAAAAATGAAAAACCCCAATATCGTTTATTTGGTTACGGGTCTAGCTGGAATAAAAACAAACACCTTCAATTACCTTACAAAAATTACCCTTCTAAGATATTCAATAAAGGGTACCAAGCGTATGACAATGACATGAAAACATGGAAGCAGTAATTATCTCAGGTTACTTAAAAGATCTGTCCGATAATATAATTCCATTTATTAAAGGTAATGACTTATATGTTCATACCTGGAATGATAGAGATAATACAAGATGGTTAAATAAACTTGAAAGATATAGGAAGTATACTAATAAGATGATATGTTATGTAGATCCTCCTAAGTACGAAAAAAAGCTTTATTCTTATTTTTATTCAACTTATAGAGCGTTAGATCTTATACCTAATATAGATATATACGACAAGATAGTAAAATTTAAACCTAACTTGATAGGAGATAAGATTGAATTTAAAGGTGATACACAGAAATACTTTAATAAAGCTAAACTAGCTACGAGACCTTTATTAAAAGACTACAACAGAGAAGACTGTTTATATGGCTCAGTATACTATAAGAATATAGATGAAAGATTATTTTCTGGTCATTCGTTGGCTTTTAAAAAAAACTTTCTTATATTAAATGATATAGAGGCGTCTATGTATAAACTAGATAACACGTTAGAACAGAAGTACGGAAAAGAATACGAAGGAAGTATATTTTGGACTGAGTGGTTTAGTAATAATAAAACGCCAATAATAGTAGATACAGATTTAATCATACCTAATAATAAAATGTAATGGCAAAAAAAACTAAATTAGCACAAGAAGAAATTCAAGCACTTGAAAACATTAAAACAAAAAATATAGCTATCGTCGAAGAATTCGGGAGAATAGGTATAATTAATTTAGATATAGAAGCTAGACAAGAAAGAGCAGAAGACTTCTTAGCTAAGTTAAGAAATGAAGAAGTTAACTTATCAAAATCACTAGAAGAAAAGTACGGAAAAGGTACAGTAAATCTAGAAACTGGAGAGTTTAACTCCCTTAAGTAAAAACTTTTTTAACTTACATTTTTATCTTAGTAGGTTTTCAACTTTCTTTTCCTATTTATAAATGTTAATATCATACGAACAGGCAGATCTGTTTTCGATTTACTAACGATATTTATAAGAGAACGAATAATCTAATTTAAGATACAATGGCAGAATCATTAATCTCCCCAGGGGTACTATCAAGAGAGCAAGATAGATCTTTTATTGCTCCCGCTCCATTAGAAGCTGGTGCAGCTTTTATAGGGCCAACAGTAATCGGACCAGTAGAAGAACCAACAGTGGTTACTTCATACGGTAGCTACCAAAGCAAATTTGGTGTTACTTTCGAGTCTGGTTCTAACAAATACGAATTTTTAACCTCACTAGCAGTTAAGTCCTACTTTGAGCAAGGAGGTAACTCAGCATTGATTACTAGAGTAGTAAACGGTTCCTTCACTGGAGCTTCTAACTCTACAATCGCTTCAGCAGATGCAGGTACAGCGCCATTCACTATCCAAACTTTAGGAAAAGGAGCTATACTTAATAACTCTACAGGAGCAGGAGATGCAGGAGCACAAAATAGCGACGGGTCACTAGTTGACGGAAGCGCAGAAAATATTAGATGGGAAATCGGTAACGTTGACGCAAAGAACGGTACATTCTCATTATTGATCAGAAGAGGAGATGATAATTTAAGTCAAAAGACAGTACTTGAATCATTCAACGATCTTAGTTTAGATCCTAATTCAGAAGGATACGTTGCTAAAATTATTGGAGATCAGTATAAGTCTAAATCAGTAGATGGTGGACAGACTTATATCTCTACAAAAGGATCATATGTAAACAGATCTAACTACATTAGAGTAGCATCTGTAGACAGACAAACACTTAATTACTTAGCTAACGATGGAGTTTCAGTAAGAACAGCAGCATACACTGGTTCTTTACCGGTAGCATCTTCTGGATCTTTCCACGGAGCAGCAGGTAATTTATATCAGTCAACTGAACCTAACAAACATTTCTCAGAAATTTCAGCTGGAAATACACAAGGTTTAGAAGCAGCAGATTATTCGGATGCTATTTCAATTTTAACTAACCAAGACGAATACGTTTTCAATATCGTTTCTGCTCCAGGATTAATTTATTCATTCGGAGATCATAAAACTCAATTAGATGCAGTTATTTCATTAGCATCTAATAGAGGAGACAATATTGCAGTAGTAGATTTATCTTCATATGGAACTTCAGTATCTAATGCAGCAGGAAATGCAGCATCAGTTAATAGTTCTTATGCAGCTACTTACTGGCCTTGGCTACAAATGCAGTCTTCAACTGGCAAGTTAGAGTTCGTTCCTGCCTCAGTTGTAATTCCAGGTGTATATACATTCACTGACGGAGCTGCAGCACCATGGTTTGCACCAGCTGGTTTAACTAGAGGTGGAATATCAGATGTAATTCAAGCAGAAAGAAAATTAACTAGATCTCAAAGAGATACATTATATAGTGCTAATGTTAACCCAATCGCTACATTCCCAGGAAGTGGAATATCAGTATTCGGTCAAAAGACATTACAGAAGAAAAAATCAGCACTAGATAGAGTAAATGTTAGAAGACTATTAATTGACCTTAAGAAATTCTTAGGAGATCAAGCTAAATCATTAGTATTCGAACAAAATACAATTGCAACAAGAAATACATTCTTGTCTAACGTTAATCCTTACTTAGAATCAGTGGTACAGAGACAAGGTCTTTATGCTTACAGAGTAGTAATGGACGACACGAATAACACCGCAGACGTAATTGACAGAAACCAATTGGTAGGGCAGATATTTATTCAGCCTGCAAAAACAGCGGAATTCATTACACTTGATTTCGTAATCTTACCAACAGGTGCAACATTAGGTGAATAAATTTAAAAGTTGAATATTTATAATAAAGATAACATAAAATGGCAGTATTAGATCCTAACGAAATAATGTTCAGAGCTTTCGAACCGAAAGTCCAAAACAGATTTATCATGTATATTGATGCAATTCCATCATTCATGATAAAAAACGTCAAAGCACCTACGTTTACAGACAACGTAGTAAAGCTAGACCATATAAATTCATACAGAAAAATTAGAGGAAAGAGAGAATGGGCAGAGATGACTATGACTCTATACGATCCGATAACTCCAAGTGGAGCACAAGCCGTAATGGAATGGGCAAGACTAGGATACGAATCAGTAACTGGTAGAGCTGGATATTCAGATTTCTACAAAAAAGATTTAACTCTTAACGTATTAGGTCCTGTAGGGGACGTAATTGGAGAATGGATCATTAAAGGTGCATTCGTTACAAACGGAGACTTTGGTCAATTTGACTGGTCTTCTGATGCAGTAGTTGATTTAGGAATTACAATCAACATGGATTACTGTATATTGAATTACTAGGAATAAAATACTTTATTATATATTAAGAAGCCCCCTTGTGGGGCTTTTTTTTAGTTTATAGTTGTTTCTAAAAGTTTATATTCGTATATTTATATATAAACTAGTTCTAATTATTAATAATTTATGGAAAATCAAGTAAAAAAGGCAGAAAAGCCTAAATTTCAAATCCCTACCGAACAGGTAGACATTCCATCTAAAGGTAAGTTATACCCATCCGATCACCCTCTGGCCAGTGGTAAAGTCGAAATGAAGTATATGACTGCCAAAGAGGAAGATATCTTAACGAATCAAAACTACATTGAAAAAGGAGTAGTAATTGATAAGTTATTACAATCACTAATCGTATCAGATTTCAACTACAACGATTTACTTATTGGAGACAAAAATGCAATTATGGTTGCAGCACGTATATTATCTTACGGTAAAGATTACGATATTCAATATAACGGTAAAGATATTACAGTTGATTTAACTGAAATCAAAGATAAAGAGTTAGATTTCGATAGTCTTGAACAAGGACAGAGAGAGTTTACTTTTGGACTACCTAAAAGTGGTAATGAAGTAACTTTTAAACTTCTTACTCATGGAGATGATAAAAACATTGACAGAGAAGTAGAAGGACTAAAGAAAATCAACAGAGAAAGTAGCGCTACACTATCAACTAGAATGAAGTACATTATTACTTCAGTAAATGGAGATAGAGAGGTATCTACAATAAGACAGTTTGTTGACCAAGGGCTATTAGCTCAAGATGCAAGAGCATTGAGAGAAGAATACGCAAGAGTACAACCAGATGTTGAATTTAAAGTCTACCATGTGGATGAAGACGGTGTTGGGGAGGACATCGACGTCCCTGTGACGATCAACTTTTTTTGGCCTGACGCCTAACGCTGCTGCGGAAACGCGAAGCAGATTATTTCGGCAAATACACGACATAGTATTTCATGGTAAAGGTGGCTATGACTGGCATACTGTGTATAACATGCCGATATGGTTAAGAAGATTAACTTTCAACTATATTAACGAGTGGTATAAAGAGCAAAACGAAGAAAACGAAAGCGCTCAACAACAAACCACAGATAATAGACCAAAAGGACCGGATATTTCTCCATCCTATAGCACAACGGCTTCTAAATAATTAGGAGCCTTTGCTATTTATATTAAACTCATAGGTAAATGGCGGAAGAAAAAGATCCCCTACAAGGTAACGAAGGAGCTACACAAGCACGTATAGATCAATTAAAAATGATCAATAGGGAAGGAGCGCAAGCTAAAGCAGCTCTTGAAGGGTTAGCTGGTGCCTTTAAGAATCTTGGAGCAGCCGATGCTGTCTTCGCCGAACGCGCAGTTAAGTCTAGTAATGAGATAGCAGGACAAGTAAAAAACTTTAGTAAATCATATAAAGATAATATTGATCTTGCTAAAAAACTTTCTGGTTTTACTACGAACCAGCTAAAAGATACAAAAACACGTAATGCTTTTGAAAAACAGGTACTCAAAGCTGAAGCAGAACAAGCATCAGTACAGGCACAAAAAGCCGAGCTAGCAGAAAGAGCAGAAGTACTCGGTCGAGAATTATACGCGAATGAGGTATCTCTTTTAGAACAGATTAAACAAGTTGTTTTAGCTGAAGAACAAGTTATAGCTGCTAAACAACAACAAAAAGACATATCTAAAGATGCGGAGGCTCAACGAAAAACAGCTTCTGATGCAGCATTTGAATCTCAAAAGAAGAGTGAAGACTTATCAAAGCAAATAGCTTTACTATCCAGCAAGGAAGGATTAAAAGCTTTTGAACAATCAAAAGGGGCAAAAGCAACACAAGGTGAGTTAGTTAAAATAATAAATCAGAAAAAAGCACAGCTAGCTGCTGAACAAGATAATATAAAAGCTCAATCGGAGCAAATGGAAGCTGCTGAAAAAATGAAAACTGACGCTTCCAACGTAGTAAAATCGGCAGAAGATAAGCTTAAGGTAGAAAAAGCAGTAGCAGAAGCATTAGAAGAACAGCAAGAAGACTTATCAGCTCAGGTAATTACCACTGATATGATGGTTGAAAACCTTAGCAAAGCAGCTCAAGAGATAGAAAATGGTTTAAACTATGCTCAAGGATTATCTACTGAAATAGAAAAAGTAAATAATGCCACTCCAAAATTTATAGAAGCATTTGAGAAATTTGGAGCTGCTGCATCTGGTATACCTATTATAGGTAGCGCAATTAGCTTCTTAACTGGTGGTATATCGGAGGCTTCTAAGAAGTTTAAAACACTAAAAGCAGAAGGAAAAGGAGCAGGAGAAGCGGTTAGAAAAGCTTTTGGAGGATTTGTATTTGCAGGACTTACAGCTGCATTAACAGCATTCATTTCTTTAGCAGTTGATGGAGCCAAAAAGTCTTCTGAAGCTGTAGTAACATTAAATAAGAGCGTTGCTGGATCGATGGTAAATATGCAAGCTCAGATGAGTCGAGTTTCTGCAGCAGCCGGAAAATTTAGTGTACCTTTAAATGAAGCTGCCGCTACAATAGCAGGAATAAATGATTCTCTTGGTACGTCTTTAGACTTTACCAAAGAAACTACAGAACAAGCTATTAAGTTAGCAAATAAATACGGAGTATCTGTTGATGCCGTAGCTCATATAGTTAAAAATTCAGCAGCGAATAAAAAGACAATGACTGAGACTGTTGATGCAGTCACAGCAGGAGTAGCTAGGTTTAATGAGATGAATAACGTCTCTATAAGTACTAAAGCTATTTTTGAAGATATAGGTAAAGCCTCTGCCACAACTTTAAGAGGCATAGGGAAACAACCTGGAGCATTAGCAGCAGCCGCTGCAGCAGCAAGATCGTTAGGTATGTCAATGGAGGACATAAGAGCTGCATCTGAATCAACAACAGACTTCCAGAAAAGTTTAACTGATGAAATGACTACTGAGATGATGCTCGGTAAACAGTTAAACTTAAATAAATTAAGAGAAGCAGCTTTAACAGGAAATGTAACTACACAGGCCGAAGAAATGAAAAGGCTTGTTATGGAGAACCAAGGAAGAATTGGTAATAACGTAAAACTTCAAGAACAGTTTGCTGCTACATTAGGTATCACAAGAGACCAATATAATGATATTATAAAAAACGGTGAGGCCCTATCTACTTTAACTGAAAAATCAGGAGCAGCAGAAGAAGCAAACGGCAAAGCTAGAAAAATGTCTCAAGAAGATATTGCTAAATCTGTAGAAAAAACAACCGGCAAGTTAACTTCTTTAGGAGACAAAATTGCAAAGTTCCAAGAAAACATGGCTCTTGGAGCAAATAGTTTTGCCTCAGATATAATTGACGGTTTTGACGATGGATTCATGGCTGGTATGTCAAATATCGGGAGTATGATGTGGGATGAAATATCTAAAGCTTTTGAAGAAGGCTTTGACTATTTTAAATCTGGTTCAAACGTAGGAAGATTTTTAGGAGTTTTAGCAGTTGGAGGAGGAGCAGCAATAACATTTAAAGCTGCAAAAGGTGTTTTTAGCGGGATTAAAAGTTTCTTAGGACTAGGTTCTAATAAACCTACAGGTAGCGCAATGGATCCTATTCATACCGTAAGTGGAGGAATGAATGCCGGAGATCTTACCCAATCTTTAGGTAAAGCGGGGTTCTTTAAACAGGTAAAAACTTTATTTAAAAAGCCTCAAGTGTTCTTTAGAGCATTGAAAATGAAAGGTGGCTTCTTAGGTAAACAAATAGGTAGATTTGGAACGATGTTCTCTAAAATGAAACTTCCAAATCTTACTAAGATATTCTCTAAAATAAAATTACCTAATTTAGGTAACATTTTCTCTAAACTTAAATTTCCTTCAGGAGCAGCTAGTGGTATATTAAAAACCGTAGGGGGTAAGATATTAGCACCATTAGAATTAGCAATGGGTGCTTTTAAAGGTGTTAATCAAGTTAAAGATTTAACTGCTGAACAAAAGAAAGAACAAGGTATCCGAGAGGATATGGGCGTAGTTGAAGCCGGCGTCTTAGGTGCTTTAACTGGAGGAGCTGAAAAAGGCTCGATGTTTAGTGAAAAATTAGGTATAGAGAAAGGCGGTGCAGGAGATGAAGCATTAGGTATTGCTTCTGCAGGTGCTAGAGGTGCAATGACAGGAGCAGCTATTGGTTCAGTTATTCCTGTGGTAGGTACAGCTGTAGGCGCAGCTGTTGGTGGAGCAATAGGGTTAATATCAGAAGGGTTTAAAGTATTCTCAGACCCTAATTCTACACTTAGAAAAGGAGTAAGCGAGTTTGCAACTGCTACTTGGGATAAAGCTAAGGAGATAGGTAATAAAGTTAAAGAAGGTGCCATTATGGTAGGCGCCAAAATTAAAGACTTTGCTGTAGGTGTTAAAGACAAAGCTGTTGAAGTAGCAGGTAGAATGAAAGACTTTGCGGTCGGAGTAAAAGATAAAGCATTTGCATTTGCCTCATCTGTCGGAGAAGGTATATCTAACTTTGCAACTTCAGCAAAAGACAAAGCAGTCGAATTAGCCAGTGCAGTAGGTGAAGGTATATCTAACTTTGCAACTTCAGCAAAAGAAAAGATTGGAGCATTTGCCAGTACTGTAGGTGCAGGAGTAGCTAATTTTGCTAGTACTGCTAGAGACAAAATCGCAGGTTTTGCTTCATCTATAGGAGAAGGCGCATCTAAAGTTGCTAGTAAGATAGGAGACTTCATATCAGAAAGTGGAGGTTTTGCAAATGCAGTCGGAGCAGCCGCTCGTGGATTAGCTTCTAAAGCTAAAGATATGCTAGGTAGTGCATGGAAAGGTGTTAAAAACTTTGTCGGAATGGGTGATAAAACTAAATCAGCATCCCCAGAGATCAAACAGAAAGAAATTAAAAAGGTTACTGCACCGTTAATGCAAATGTCTAAAGATCAAGCTAAGACATTCACTACAGCTATTAATACTGCGATAGAAAAGAGTACTAAAGGTACTGTTAAAGCGATGGATAGTTTAGGAGATGTATTAGAAAATCCTTTAGGAGAAAATGCAAAAGCAGCAAACAACCAATTAGTAGAGCTAAAGAAATTAAAAGAATCAAGTGATAAGCAACATTCAAAAGAATTACTAGAACTTAGAAATCAAACATTACTACTATATCAATACATAAAATCACCGCAGAAAAATATAATAAAAATGAACACTTTCAAAGTCGGTCAATCATTAACAAGAGTATAAACTATTTATAAGTATATTAACAATTAAAACTAAACAACTATGGCACTTATTGATTCATTAGCAACAACAACTTTAGGTCTTGGAGGAGCACAACCAGCATTAAGAGCAGGAGCATCCGCTGATACAACTAAAGTACATGTTGACGGAGGAAATATCGCTGCAGGTTCTTCAGCTATCGATTTAGATGGAGCAACACCAGCAAAGTACTTGGATAATCCTCCTACGTAATATTTATGGCATTAACAGATCTAAAAACTGATCTAAAGTCTTTAAAATTTGAGAGCGGTTTAAATCGTAAACCTCTTATTGTAAAAGATATAGATAAAGAAGGCGGAAGAAATTCCGGCTTAGCTGTACAAGGTATCCTCGCTGCAAAGCGATTAGACGATACTATACGTATGGCTAAACTTGTTATTGCTAAACCCGGGATAACCCACGTAGTAAAACAAGCCTTAACTGGATTTATTAGTGCTGTAGATAAAAAAGCATTATATAAAGGAACTGCCGCATTAGGTAAGGAACTTTTAGACGAAGGTAAAGACATACTTTTAACTGCTTTAACAAATATAGGACAAACACCTTTAAATGGTTTAGGTTTACATCTATATAAAGGAAGTAAAGAGTTTGGAGGAGTTGATGTTAGAGACTACATAAAAAGAACTTATACAAATGAGTATAATAGTAAAGCTGGAAAACGAATAATACAATCAGGTCATTCCAATGCACTTTCAGCAGGTATTAAAAAAAGTAAAAAGTTACCCTTATCTGAAACCGATTCCGATAAAGCTAAATATGGTAGAATAAACTATACAAGTGAAATAGGTAATTCTGTTAATACTGCAGATCCAATTAATGCTCTCAAAATTAGCAGAGGAGAATCAATACCTTCTGTTTTTGATGACCAAATGGATTTAATTCCTTTCGGATTTTCAGTATATGACCAAGAAACTCCTATTAATATTAGATTTAGAGCTTTCTTAGATAGCTTTTCAGATACCTTTACAGGTAATTGGAATAGTACAAGGTACTTAGGTAATCCTCAACAATTTAGAACATACGACGGATTTGATCGTCAACTTTCTATGGGATTCAAAATAGCTGCATTAACTAGAGAAGAGCTAATACCTATTTACAGGAAACTTAATGTACTTGTATCTACTACAGCTCCTAATTATGACATCGATGGGTTATTTATGAGAGGTACTTGGTGTAAGATAACTGTTGGGGACTACCTAAAACAGACTCCTTGTACTATATCATCTGTCGGTCTGAGTTGGCAGCAAGATTATCCTTGGGAGATAAAACAAGATAAAGACGAGGATGATGTTATGATAGTACCTCACGTATTAGATGTTAATCTATCTGCTGTATTAGAACATAACTTTATCCCTCAAGCCGGTGTAATACCGTTTATAGGTGATCATACAAATAAAGACTTTATTAACTCAGAAGATGGGCAACCAGAAAGCGGCTTTTAATTAATCTCTAATGAACAGATACACGACAATAGAACAATCTAAGACATCTGAAGGTACGAGATATATACAAAACTCTATTTACCCAGATATACCTGAAACTGTAGATGATATTTACGTTATTACTACTGTCGGAGATCGATATGATATATTAGCAAAACAATTTTATAGAGATGCATCACTATGGTGGATAATAGCTTCTGCTAATCCTATAAACACATCAGATTCTTTAGTACCAACCCCAGGAGAACAGTTAAGAATACCAGCAAATCCAAATGAGATTATATCAAAATATGAGCAGCTAAATAAAAAAAGATAAGTTATGTCAGATAGTGTTTTTAATAAAACCCCTATAACAGGATTAACACCGGTTGACGGAACTGTTAGAGACCAGTTAAAAGTCAGAGGTGAACTACACGGTAAAACTTTTGAGGACCCAGATTTTACTCAACATTACATCCATACCAATTACGCTTTCATAAAAGTATCATCCGGTATAGATATAACTAAAAAATCCGATGCTGCAAAACAATACCAACTTTTAGGTGGAACTTTAGTCAGAACAAAAGGAGCAGACGATAAATTATCAGCAGGAAAAGCCCGTAAAGGTATTAACTTCAAAGGAGAAGACTTTGAAACTTCAGACAATGCATACACATTTCAAAAAGAGGGAATAGTACCTCAACCCGGTATTACTTCCTTTGATATTCAAACTCAAGGAGCAGAAGGTTTATTAAGAATGGTTGATTTAAATATTAAATGTTTCTCTGTGGAACATTTTAGTGTATTAGAAAAACTATATATGAGACCAGGGTTCAAACTTCTTTTTGAATGGGGACATTCAGTTTATGTTGACAATAGCGGGGGTAAAGTATATACCCCAAAAACTATTTCAGATGATATTGTATTCGGCAAAGAAAAACCAATAGCTAAAATAAAAGAAGCAGGAGGACAGTTAATATATGACTCTCAACATAACTACGATTATATGATTGGGACTATAATGAACTATGAATGGGGGTATGACAATGGAGAGTACAATATAACTGTTCAAGCATTGGGAATGGGAGGATTATCAGAAACCCAAGCTCGTATGTTTAAAGTAGGTACAGATAAAGATACAAATCCTGACGGCGAAGCAGATAAAGGACTAGAATTTGATAATGCAGATAAATTAGAAGGTTCTTTTACTACCATATTAAAAACTATTACAGAAACAGCTGGTAGAGGAAGACAGTCAGAAGACAAACTAATCCCTATAAAAGCAGACCAAGAAAGAATAGATAAAGGTTTAAAGAAAAGAAAAGTCAAAAAATTTGTTGATGATATATGCTCACAGATTGGAGATGGATTTAAATTAGAAGTATATAAATTAGATTTCAAGCAATCTGAAAATTTAAAATTTACTTATATTCCTTTTAGATTTATTTTTGGATGTATGAATTATTTTTTCTTACCAAAGTACGAAGGAGAGAAAGATCCAGAAGGAAAGTTTTGTGTAAAAAGCGAAAGAAACCTATACGTAACATATGATGATCACTACAGCGTAGATCCTCATGTATGTTTACTACCAGGACAGAGCGCTTCTACTCCTATAGAAACTGCTGCACTGAGTGGATTTAGAGATACATCAGCTTTTAAAGGGGACTTACTAGATGTATGGATTAATACAGAATACGTATACAACGTAGCAAAAGATATCCAAAAAGATCCTGATGCTAAACCCACAATCGCTACTTTTTTAGATGTATTATTACTTGGTCTTCGAACTGCAATGGGAGGTGTAAATGATTTTACTCTATATAACGATTTTTATTTAGATAAAGAATTAGGACCTACGTCAGTAAGAGACAGACAATTACCAATAGATTCTTCTATAAAAGATCAAGAAACAATATTACAAGCTTTAGGAAAAAAGTCTTATGTTCAGTCATTTAGTTTTAACACAAGTATCGATCAAGCTACTTTAAACGCAATGACTACTCAAGCTGTTCTTTCCGGAACAGATGCTGCTGAAAGCTTACATAGAGGAGTCTCAGCGTACAATAAAGGCATAACAGATAGATTCGGAGAAGATAAACCGCTAGAAACAATAAGTGGACAAACTTCAGATGCACCAGCACAAAAGAAATCTGTTGAAGAACAGTATGATCAATTATTCAGCAAAAAATCCTATATAAGGGATACGGTTGAAAAAATAAAATACGCAGCCTCTGATGACCAACAGATTAAAATATCAGAGAAACTACATAGCGAAGAGAAACACACCGGCTTCGCAATACCCGGCAATATCAGTTTAGTAATGAAAGGAATTGGAGGAGTAAAAATGCTTCAATTTTTTAAATTACCATATGATAATTTACCTGATTCATATAAAGACGCAGAAGTAGTTTTTATGGTAACAAATATAAGCCACTCTATAGACGGAGGATCATGGATAACTAGCTTAGAAGCACAAGTACAGATAATATAATGTTTTTACCAAAATCAAAATATAAAGGACCATTTACAGCAACAGGAGGAGATGAAGAACTTTTGGTCAAGTCTACTCTAAAGCCGTATAGAGGGGAATATATAATTACGTACAAGAATCAATACTTCAACGGTGCAACACCTCAAGAGGCTAAGTATGAGTTAATTCTTAAAAAAGTTCATTTAGAAAAAGAAGAGAATAAAAATAAACATATAGGACCGTTACAAGCATTTATTGAACCTAAAGAAGCAGATTATAAGAATAAATTTTTTACTCGACATTTTGCTAAAGATTTAAGGTCTGAAAGGATTATGGAAATCACTTCAGAAGAAGTTAACAGACTTAAAAAAATACCAGGAAGTATTACAGTATCTTTAGAATGGTACTTAGAAGGTCCCTCAGAAAATACAGAATATAGAGGGTATATGTACCTTGGTGCTAAACATAGAAATGCTAAATCAGTAGCAGCAGCTACCAATACTATTAAAGGTTTAGATAAGTATATCAAAGATTTAGGTAAATTCGTTAAGTAAAAGTTGTCTCTTACCTTTTAAATGCTTATATTTAAGTATAATTAAAGGTTATACACAAGTGTTTTATATAGTAGAAGAAGAGAGTAAATTACAGTCAATAGAGAATCTAGTTAGATTAGGTTGCTACGTAAATGTAGTATCAACTAATGACTTATACCATCCAAAGCTTACTTCATCAATAGCAGTCTACATAAGATTACTGAAATCCGATTACGGATACATCATTCCTATAGATCACCCAGAAGGATTAAACGTAGATAAAGAACGGGTCTACCAACTTCTTCTGAAAGCAAACACACTGTATACATTAAATAAGAAAGAGCTGCTCTATCACTTTAATCTACAGGAAGCTATAGATATTTCATTGCTTTATGCTATGACAAAATACGATAAGTTAGAGTACACTAAAGAGAATAGCTCACTAAACTACTTTTATAATAAATTTCAGAAACATAAAGAGGTAAATAAGTTAATTCCTATTTCTAAGCTTTACGAAGCTAATGAAAATATATATAAGCAAATTAAACCAGTATTGAATATTGCAATACCTAATGGCTTTGATTTTTATAATAAAACTGCTACTAATGTTTTCTATTTACTAGAGCACGGAGGTTTAGGAGTATATTATGATGAGTTTAATAAAATATTTACCCCTAGAAACCCACTATACAACACAGATAATAACACAGTACTAACTTCATACAATTTATACAATGCTACTTCTAGACCTACTAATGCTTTTAATTCTGTTAATTTTGCTGCTATACCTAAGACTCCCGAGCATAGAAAGACCTTTCGACCGACCGGTGATTACTTTGTTGAGTTTGATTTTGACGGTTATCATTTGCGCTTACTTTGTGAGCAAATTGGGTATAAACTTACCGAAGCATCAGCTCATAAGCAACTAGCTACCCAATACTTTAATAAAGAACATATAACAGAAGAAGAATATGACCAAGCTAAACAAATTAACTTTCACGCAATTTATGGAAAGATACCAGAAAAGTATGCTTTCCTTGAAATCTTTACAAGAATTGATGATTATATCAAAGAGTTATGGAAACGATACAAAGATGACGGAGAAGTCCTGGCACCAATTAGTGGAAAGCCTTTCACAAGCTCGCTCAAGGGAATGAACCCACAGAAGTTAATGAATTATGTTATGCAATCATTAGAAACTTCTAGAAATATTAATATACTTAAAGCAGTCTTTAAATACCTACAGGGTAAAAAATCTAAAGCTGTACTTTATACATACGATTCAATTCTTTTCGACTTTTCTAAGGAAGACGGAAAGGACCTATTAAACGACTTAGAACAAATACTATCTGAAAACGGGAAATACCCAGTAAAATTCAAGTTCTCAAAGAATCTGGTTTTATGATACTAACTTATATTTATATAAAATGACAAATGTTACAGAGGAGCGTCAATTCGACTACGATATTGACGAAATTAGTTTAAACGAAGATATGAGCAACAAATTATTTTGTACTTTTTCTACAGAAGGAGAATTAGAGAGCACATTAAAAGAAATACAGGAAAGGTATAAAATCATCTATAACAAGATCTTTGTCCTATATTCAAAAAGCCAGGATGAGTACATATGTACCTATAACGTCGACTACGGCAATGTGTCTACATTTCTAGAGAATACAATACTAGTACATAGAAAGAAAGAATCAAACACACTTTACACAATCAATGCACTGAATACTCTAGTTAAGGAGTTAAATGACGGAGTATTAGATAAAAGTTTTAGAGTTAACTGGACGGATTACAGAAATTGCATACTGTTAACCAAAGGTCCAGAATTAAAAAGAGTAAATACCAAACTTTTTCGTATAATAGAGTTGGAGAACTAAAAATAAGTTCTTATATTGGTATATATAGAGTTATAAATTTAATAAATTAGTTATATGGACATCAATGCAATCAAGGCTAAACTATCTGCCTTAAACAACAACGGTCAGGAAAGAGAAAAAACTGACTATTCAAAAATCTTTTGGAAACCTGAACAAGGTAAACAGACTGTACGTATTGTACCGTCTCATTTCGATCCTACTTTTCCATTTAAGGAATTAAAATTCCACTATGGTATTGGTAAGTATCCAATGGTAGCTTTATCTAACTTCGGTAAACAAGATCCAATTGAAGAGTTCGTAAAAGAACTTAGAAAAACAAATGATAAAGACAATTGGTCATTATCTGGTAAAATTAACCCTAAGACTAGAGTATTCGCTCCTGTAATTGTAAGAGGAGAAGAAGACAAAGGAGTTAGACTATGGGGCTTCGGAGTTACTATCTATAAAGCGTTACTTGCTTTAGCCGAAGATGAAGACGTAGGAGATTTTACAGACGTTATTAACGGATGGGATATGGTAGTTGAACAACAACCTGGAAATCCTTACCCTACTACTTCAGTAAGAATTAAACCTAAACAAACACCGTTATCTAATGATAATGTACAAGTAGATACGTGGTTGAAAGAACAACCTAATCCGGTCGAAGTACATACTCAGTATGATTACGACTTTATTAAGAAACAACTACAAAACTACTTAAACCCAGGTTCAGTAGAGGAGAATGCTCCAGCTGCAGGATCTGAAACACCGCCAGAAAGCTCTAGTCCTCAAAAGACTGACTTTACTTTAGAAACAGCTACTGCTGGCAATAAAGATACAGTTAGTAAATTTGACGACCTATTTAACGAGTAATATTTATGGCAAAGAAAAAAGCAGTACAAGAAGCCGCATCTGCGGCAGTCAAGAAAGGGTTTAACTTAGGAAACTTTAAGAAAAAGAAAGGATTCTCAAATGCTTCTGTTAAATTCAAGGAACAGGGATGGATTCCACTGTCGAAAGCGTTCCAAGACATAACATCTCTACCCGGTATTCCAACCGGACATATAACTCTACTAAGAGGACACAGTGATACGGGCAAAACAACTGCCCTATTAGAAGCTGCAGTTAATGCCCAGAAAAAGGGCATACTGCCTGTGTTTATTATATCAGAGATGAAATGGTCATGGGATCACGCTAAAGAGATGGGATTACAGATTGAAGAAATCAAAGACGCTAATGGTACAGTAGTAGATTATGAAGGTCACTTTTTATATGCTGACAGAGGTTCATTAAATACTATTGAAGAAGTAGCAGTTTATATGGCTGACCTAATGGACGAACAAGCGAAAGGTAACCTACCTTATGATATGTGCTTCTTCTGGGATTCTATCGGCTCTATACCTTGTGATTTATCAGTTCGTTCTAATAAGAATAATAACGAATGGAATGCAGGGGCTATGTCTACTCAATTTGGTAATAATCTTAATCAAAAGATACTATTATCTAGAAAAGAGAACTCACCTTATACTAACACGTTAGTTGCTATTAATAAGGTATGGACTATGAAACCAGAACACCCTATGGGTCAACCTAAATTACAGAATAAAGGAGGAATGTCAATGTGGTATGATGCTACATTAGTTGTTACTTTTGGTAATATTACTAACCCGGGTACTTCTAAGATTAAAGCTGTAAAGAACGGACTTCAAGTAGAATTCGCTAAAAGAACTAATATTCAGATAGAGAAGAACCATATTGGAGGAGTGCAGTCTAGAGGTAGAGTTGTAATGACATCGCATGGATTTATCGAAGACGATAAAAAAGCTATTGATAAGTATAGAGATGCTCATAAAGAACACTGGTTAAAACTAGTCGGTTCCGTAGACTTTGACCTGATCGAGGAAGGAGATTTAGAAGAAACACCAATCTCTCCTAACTTACTCGATTAATGGCATACGAAAATATACTCAACAATTTAAAAGAGACCCCACCCCGAGCGTTGAATGACCATATCCTGGTCATAGATGCTATGAATATGCTTATTCGTAGTTTCTCATTGCTCAAAGCGATGAACCCATCAGGTCACCATGTAGGTGGCTTGGTAGGGTTTCTTCGTTCTTTAGGCTACGTAACTAGGATATTCGATCCTACTAGAGTTATGATAGTATGGGACGGTAAAGGAGGTTCAGCTAATAGAAAAAATATAGATCCTAATTATAAAGCTCAGAGGGCAACATCTAGAATTACTCACTGGGGACTTTACGATAGTAAGGCTGAAGAAATGGAAGCTTTAATAGGGCAACTTTATAGGACTCAAGATTATCTAGAATGCTTACCAGTACAGCAATTGCAGATGGAGAAGTTAGAAGCGGATGATATTATAGCATACATTGCAAAGAGAGCATCTATGAGTGATGTTAAGAAATGTACTATTATTTCTTCTGATAAAGACTTCTTACAACTAGTAGACGATACAATCGAAGTGTATGCACCGGTTAAAAAGAAAACCTTTACAGAGAGTAATATATTCGATGAACTTAAGGTATTACCAGAGAATTACAACGTAGTTAAAGCATTACTAGGAGACAATTCAGATAATTTAGCAGGAGTTAAAGGATTAGGTATAAAAACTATTATATCTGAATTTCCAGACCTGGTAAATAAGCCCGGAACTACTTTGGAGTACGTATATAATGTATGCGCTGCTAAATTAGAAGAGAAAAAGTTTAAAAAGATATTTCCTAAAATCATCACTGAGTGGGATAGAGTCGAAACAAACTATAAACTAATGGATCTAAATGTATCTGACTTAGACGAGAAAGAAAAATCATTCGTAGTAGATACTATTAAGAGCCCTGTACCTGACTTGCAGACTGGAGCATTTCTTAGACTATTAGAAAAGGATAAAATTGAAGGTATTACTAAAAATACAGAAGGTTGGTTAGAGAATTTTAGAGGGTTAACAGTTAGGTCATGAAGAAAGCAATAATAGTCAGCGGATATTTCAATCCCTTACATAAAGGACACTTAGAGTTATTTGATAAAGCTAAAGAAGCTGGTGACGCTTTAATAGTTATCGTTAATAATGATAAACAGAGGGAAATAAAAGGTTCATCGTTTTTTATGGATGAAGCAGAAAGAGTACAGATCATAAGAGCTCTTACAGTAGTAGATATGGCTTGGATTTCAGTGGACGAAGACAGTACTCAAAACGATACCTTAAAACTTATGTTCAGCAAGTTTCACGAAACGTATAAACTAGCATTTGCAAACGGAGGAGATCAAAATAATAGTACTATTCCAGAAAGAAAAATCTGTGAACAGTACGGTATAGAATTAATTGACGGATTAGGTGATAAAATTCAATCTAGTAGTTGGTTATTAAACAAATAAATCATATATTAATTAAACAAACAAGGTTATAGATGACATTAAAGAGCTTACAACAATACGGGAAGGGGTTCCAATTAAAAGTACTTGGATCATTACTTACAGACAAAAGTTTTCTACTTAACGTTAGAGACGTACTTCACGATTTTTATTTTGATGCAGATTCCCATAAATGGATAATTAACGAAATTGTTAAATATTTCGATAAGTATCATACTAACATTACAATGGATGTACTTAAAGTAGAACTTCAGAAATTAGAAAACGAAGTACTTCAAGTAGCTCTTAAAGAAGAATTAAGAAACTCATACGAGGCTTCTCAAGATGATTTAGAGTATGTACAAGAAGAGTTTCAAACGTTCTGTAAGAATCAAGAAATGAAATCTGCAATACTTAACTCAGCCGACTTGCTTAAAGAACATGATTTTGATGGTATCAGAAACATGATTGAGAAAGCTATGAAAGCTGGTATGGATAAAAATATCGGACATGAATACAATAAAGACGTTGAAACTCGTTACAGAACTGACTATCGTCCTACTATTCCTAGTCCTTGGCCTATCCTTAATGATGGACTACAGGGAGGATTTGGACCTGGTGACTTGGCTATTATATTTGGTAATCCGGGAGGTGGTAAGTCTTGGACTTGTGTTGCTATGGCTGCTCATGCTGTTAAGATGGGCTATAAAGTCAACTATTATACTTTGGAACTCGGAGAAGATTACGTCGGTAAGAGATTTGACTGTTATTTTACAGGGCACTCTATTGATGAAGTTAATAACCACCGTAAAGAAGTTCAGACACACGTTGACGGCCTTAAAGGAGCGTTAATTGTTAAAGAGTATGCACCGAAATCAGCTTCAGTAGGTAGTATAAGATCACATATACAGAAGTGTGCTGATATGGATCATAAACCAGACCTAGTCATAATTGATTATGTTGATTACTTAAGAGCACCTTCTAGAGGTTCTAAGTTTGCTGAACGTAAAGATGAAATAGACGACGTATTTATTGCTACTAAAGGATTAGCTAAAGAATTAAAGATACCAATCATTACACCTTCACAGGTAAACAGAATGGGAGCTAAAGATTCAGTAATCGAAGGTGATAAAGCAGCTGGTTCGTATGATAAGATGATGGTAGCAGATATTTGTTTATCTTTATCTAGGCAAAAAGAAGATAAGGTACTCGGTACCGGGAGAGTCCATGTTATGAAAAACAGATACGGTCAAGACGGAATGACCTATAATGTTAAAATGGATACGAATAATGGTCATATAGAGTTTGAAGGTAAAGTAGATCCTTCAGATTTAATTGAGCCAGGAGGAGATAGTAACTTCACAGTTGATAGAGCTACTGTAAATAAAATTTTTGATAAAATTTAACTAATTTGGTGATGAATAGTAAATATATATTCTATTTATTACCATGCCCGAAAGACATAGTCCGCCGGGTGTTTTTGTCTAACAATACCAATAATATATAAAGATATATGAGTTTACTAGAAGAAAGAGTTGTGTACAAGCCTTTTGAATACCCTAAAGCATACGATTACTGGTTAAAGCAACAACAAGCACACTGGCTTCATACTGAAGTACCAATGTCGCAAGATGTTACTGACTGGAAATCTAACCTAAAAGCACATGAAAAAAATGTTGTAGGTGGGATACTTAAAGGATTTGCACAAACTGAGACTGTTGTTAATGACTATTGGTCAACACTAGTCACTAAATGGTTTAGAAAACCGGAGATTATCATGATGGGAACGACTCTTGGGTCTAGTGAAACTATCCATGCAGAAGCTTACTCACTATTAAATGAACAACTAGGTTTAGATAACTTTGCTGAGTTTATGGAGGATGAAGCTACAATGGCTAAGATTGAAAACCTTATGAATGTCAGAGATGGTCATAATGGAGAACCTAATTGGCACGATAGAGCTAAGTCTCTTGCAATTTTTTCCGCGTTTACGGAAGGTGTTAACTTATTTAGTTCCTTCGCAGTTCTTTTGTCGTTTAAGATGAGAAACAAACTTAAAGGAGTAGGGCAGATCGTTGAATGGTCTGTACGAGATGAGTCTCTACACTCTGAAGCAGGATGTTGGTTATTCAGGACATTAATGAAGGAACATCCTGAGTTTAAAACTGATGCTTTAATACAGGATATTGAAGAAGCAGCAAAAAATGCTTTACAATTAGAGTTTGATTTTATTGATAAGATATTCGAAATGGGTGATTTAGAGAACCTAACTAAAAACGAATTAAAAAACTTTATTAAGCATAGAGTAAATACTAAGATGGCAGATTTAGGTCTTTCACCTATAGTAGCATCAGAAGATATAGATAAAGGAGCATTGAAGACTATGAAATGGTTTGACGCAGTTATTGCAGGTAAACAACAAACAGATTTCTTTGCAAGTAGAGTTACAAATTATAGTAAAGGACATTTAGACTGGTCAGCAGCATTTTAATATATAAGTTATGAGCATAATAGTAGATACCAGCAATTGGGAAGCTGGAAAAGATTACCCAGAATGGATGAATGATGTTTCACTTGCAACTATCTCAAAAGGATATATGCTCCCGGGTGAAACACCAAAAAAAGCATATAGAAGAGTCGCTTCTACAATAGCTAAAAGATTAGACCGTCCGGATCTAGAGAATAAATTCTTTAGGTACATTTGGAAAGGATGGTTGAACTTAGCCTCTCCTGTACTTTCAAACACAGGAACTGACAGAGGATTACCAATCTCATGTTTCGGAATCGATACCCCCGACAGTATACGAGGAATTGGGTTAACCAATGCTGAACTCATGAGATTGACCTCTTTAGGTGGAGGAGTAGGAATCGGGCTTTCTAAGATAAGAGGAAGAGAAGAGAAAATAGGAGACGGTTCTATGGGAAGCTCTGAAGGAGTTGTGCCATGGGCTAAGATTTATGACTCAACTATTATTGCTACTAATCAAGGAGCAGTAAGAAGAGGAGCAGCCTCTGTTAATCTCGATATTAATCACCCAGATATAGAAGAATACCTGGAGATACGTAGACCTAAAGGAGACCCAAATAGACAGTGTCTAAACCTACATCAATGCGTTGTAGTGGATGATAACTTTATGCAAAAACTAGAGCATAGAGACGCTGATGCAATGGGATTATGGGTTAAAATACTAAAGTCTAGAGTGGAGACTGGAGAGCCTTATATCATGTATAAGGATACAGTTAATAATGCTAATCCACCTGCATATAAAAAGAACAACCTGGATGTTAGTATGACTAATATCTGTTCTGAGATTACTTTACATACAGACGAAGAACATAGTTTTATTTGCTGTCTTTCTTCTGTTAATTTAAGTAAATGGCACGAATGGAAAAATAGCGATTTAATTGAAACTTCAATTTATTTTCTAGACGGAGTATTAGAAGAGTTCTTAGCTAAAACTTCTGGTAGAGATTCTTTAATTAGAGCTCATAGATCTGCTAAAAAAGGTAGAGCAATTGGATTAGGAGTTTTAGGATGGCATACACTACTACAAAACGAAAAGATTCCATTCACTTCTATTGCAGCAACATCACTTACTCACCAAATATTTTCGGATATTAGAACTAAAGCTGAAGCAGCTTCAAGACAATTAGCTATAGAGTATGGAGAACCAGTTTGGTGTAAAGGAACAGGAATGAGAAACACTCACGTAATGGCTATTGCTCCAACAGTATCAAATAGTACAATAGCTGGAGGAGTATCTGCCGGCATTGAACCTGTACCAGCTAACGTATATACATTTAACTCTGCTAAAGGCACATTTATCAGAAAAAACCCTGCTTTAGAAACGTACCTTGCAGATAAAGGAGCTAATACTGAAGAAGTATGGGATCAGATCATGAAAGATAGAGGAAGCATCGCTAATCTACCTGAAGATGTTATGCCAGCGGACGATAAACCAATATTTTTAACATTTGCAGAAATTAACCAATTAGCTTTGGTTGAACAAGCAGGTGCTAGACAGAAATATATTGATCAAACACAATCACTAAATTTAGCTTTTGATCCTACAGATTCACCTAAATTTATTAATGAAGTCCATCAAGCAGCATGGAGATTTGGAGTAAAAACACTATATTATTTAAGAACAGATTCTGTGATTAATGGAGATATAGGTTCTAGAACATCTTTAGATTGCTTAAGTTGTGATGGCTAACTATTTATAAGTAATGAAAACAGTTAAACTTCAAAATACGGTCAATTCTGCAGATATGCATGAATTAGAAATATACCACACTGCTATTACCGCTAGTAACTTACTTACTAGTAGTGTTTCATCAAGTGGTATATTTACTGGAGTAGATTTATTTAAGGGACTACAATTTCAAGTAGAAGATGATATTAATCAGTTTTTTATCAAAAACCTTACCTTATGTACAAATATAGGTTCAGGATCTCTAGGGGAAGCTACTAGTAATGTACGATTCTACGATGTATATCCTGGAGATTATAGTACCGTTAATGTGTTAGGAACAATTGAAAGAACTTCTGCAATACCTACTACTAACAGACAGAACTTTGCTCTTCATCCGACACTGACCCTTACGGCAACTGTGAATTATCCTTACGAATTCTCCGCTTGGTACTCAAATGCCGCTTTTACAGGATCTGCTTTATCTAATAATAATCCTGTTACTATTTCTATCAATGATTTTGATGATACCACCACTTGGTATGTACAGACTCAACTGGGAGATAATTACTACTAAAGTTGGTTTTACGAAAGGATTTTCGTATCTTATAATAAAACAAATAGTTATATGTCAAAAAACAGCGCAAAGCAAAGAATTACACAATTAAAAGAATGGTTAGTAACCTTTAAGAAAGGTGCTCCTGTACAAGAAGGTAAACGTACTTCTAAATTTTCTAAAGCAGATCATTACAAAAAGAAAAATAGATATGGCAAAAAAAGCAATTAAGTTTAGTGCTTCATGGTGCGGACCATGTAGATCTTACGCTCCGGTATGGAACAAGGTCAAAGAAGAAATCACAGACGGAGTAGAATACATTGAAGTAGATATTGATAGTGATACAAAAGGCTTAGCAGCTGAGTATCAAGTTAGATCTGTACCTACTACAGTCATTATTCAAGAAAACGGAGATACATCGAAACATGTAGGACTTCAGACTTCACAAAACCTTAAAGAATTAATTTTATTTTAATATGTTACGAAAACCAGATTCAATACCCTCTACAGATACGATCGTAAAAGATCCTGTTATGGAACCATTTTTCATCTCTAAATCTGCTAGTGGTGGATTTACAGTTTATGAAAGAGTTATTAAAGGAGACAACGATACTCCTTACATTAAGACAGTCTCTTACCCAGGTAATTTTGGAGCAGCACTGAAAACAGTTGCAAGAGAATTACTTAATGGAGACCCTAATAAAAAAGTATATTCATTAAAAGAATATGCAGACCGTTGGAAGACAATAGGAAATTCCTTATCTTCTATATTAGAATAACGTTCGCCTATACGTTTTTAATACCTGGCAATTTTTAAATATAATTAAGATGGCAAAAAATGTTGTTGTAAGTCTAAGCGGAGGGATGGACTCCTCTACATTATTACTCAGATGTTTAAAAGAGTACGATCAAGTAACTGCTATATCTTTTGATTACGGTCAGAAGCATAGAGTTGAGCTAGAAAGAGCACAATCATTAGTAAATTATATTAATGAGACTTGCCCTTCTGATAACGAATGTTTCGGAGGTTGCAAGATTAACTATCAAGTTATTAAACTAGACGGTTTAGTTAACTTACTAAATTCAGCACTAACTGAAGGAGGAGAAGATGTACCGGAAGGTCATTATGAAGAAGATAACATGAAAGCTACAGTAGTACCTAATAGGAACAAGATATTTGCTTCTTTAGTACAAGCAGTAGCATTATCAGCAGCTACATCTAATGGTAACGATACAGATATCGCATTAGGAATTCATGCTGGTGATCATGCAATCTATCCTGACTGTAGACAAGAGTTTAGAGATGCTGACGATAATGCCTTTAGATTAGGTAATTGGGAAGCTGAGAAAGTAGGGTATTTTACTCCTTATTTAGATACAGATAAACTAGGAATCTTAAAAGATGGACAGAAACTCATTAAAGAATTGGAATTGGATTTTAACGAAGTATACAAAAGAACGAATACCTCGTACAAACCATATCCAAGTGGAAACTCTGACTACAAAAGCGCTTCATCAGTTGAACGTATTGAAGCATTCATTGATTTGGGTGTTAATGATCCCGTTCAATATGAAGACGAAACTGGACCAGTTGATTATGAAGTTGCGAAAACACATGTAGCAAAATTACTAGCAGAATATGCATAATCGAGACCAATCAACTAACGGGAATACCCAGTTAAATTCTGAAAGATCAAATGTCAATCAGAGAATAAGTAGATACGCTATGCTGGGTAATTCTAGGAAAGCTAAGTGGGACGGAGTAAGAAGAAACCGCACTATTTAGCAGGTAGGGGGATTAGCTCAGCTGGCTAGAGCGCCTGCCTTGCACGCAGGAGGTCATCGGTTCGACTCCGATATTCTCCACAATATATAATAAGGTATGAGTATACTTATAATTACAAATCCAAGATCAGGATCAACAGCATTATTGACTACCTTAGCTAGATGTATAGGGTATAGAGGAGTACATGAACCTTTAAATCCTATTTTTAAGCATCCTCTATTCCTATCTCCTCCTCACTTAGATTACTCAGATATAGATTTTGATAATATAGGAAAAGACGATAAGTTGGTAGTAAAATGTATGACTCACCAATACCCTGAGACAACTGATGCTTATAGCTATTTTCTTAATTTTGCAAAGCAGTTTAAACACGTTATAATTTTAAGCAGAAGAGATGTAAATGCACAAGCAATGAGCTATGCTATAGCACAAAAAAGATCTAAACTATCCGGAAAGAATGATTTTCAGACACAGTATAGTTCTGATTATAAAGTTTCTCAAGAAGAAATCGATGCTAAAATAAATTTTTACGTTAATGAAAAAACTAAAATAGAACTTTTATCGTTAGATTTAAATACTGATATTACTTGGTATGAAGATGTGTTCAGTTCTTATAGTTCAATAAGATTAAAACAACTTGGCGAAATAAGAGATATAAATGGATTTAATGAGAAACTTTACGTAGAACGTACTAATCCTAATAATAGATTGAGAAAAGACACAAACAATAGAAGCATAATATGATACAATTAGGTATATCAGCATTTTACCATGATTCTGCAGCTTGTATAGTTGAAAATGGTAAAGTAATAGCAGCAGCAGAAGAAGAAAGATTTACTGAATTAAAGCACGATAGTTCGTTTCCTTTAAACGCTATTAAATACTGTTTAGAAAGCACTAATACTAGTATAGATGATATTTCTGAAGTATGCTGGTACGAAGATCCTGCTTTAAAAAGAGATAGGGTAGAGAAGATATTTAGCAAACACCCATTACGTACCTTTTTTACTAAGAAAAGATTTAGAAAAGAGTTCGCAAAAAATAAACCTAAAAGGTTACTTTTTGATTTAGGGTATAAGGGTAAAATTAGCTATACCCCTCATCATGAATCTCATGCTGCTTTTTCGTTCTTTACTTCCCCATATAAATCAGCAGATATACTAGTAGTAGACGGAGTAGGAGAATGGCAAACAGTATCTTTCTGGAAAGGTGAAGGAAAAGAACTAAAATTAAAACATTCTTATAAGTTTCCAAATTCACTAGGTATGTTTTATTCAACTATGACTGCATTTCTTGGGTTTAAACCTAATGAAGGGGAATATAAAGTGATGGGATTAGCACCTTATGGTAACCCTGGAAAATATTTTGATTTACTTAAAAGCACGATAGAGTTAACAGGTTTTAAAGTAAACCAGAAGTTTTACACTTGGGAATATACAGATAAGATAATGTTTAATTCTAAGCTTGCAAAACTTTTAAACCTATCACCTAGACTTCCAGAAGAAGAGGTTACTCAAGATCATAAGGACTTAGCAGCTTCAATTCAAGCAGTGTATGAATATTTTTTCTTAGAGTTTGTACATAAAATGAAACTGATAGGTAAAAGCGATAATTTATGTTTAGGAGGAGGATGTGCTTATAACGGTGTTGCTAATTACAAAGCATATAAACACTATAATAATATACACATACCATTTGCCCCTTCTGATGCTGGTTCTGCAATAGGAGCATGTTTAAATAATTACAGAGGCCCGATTAAAGATAATGTTTCTCCTTACTTAGGTAATAGTTACACAAAAGAGGAATATCTAGACCAGATTTTAGCTAATTCAGACAAAGTAGATTTTATAGAATTTGCTGAAGAAAAACTAATGAATAGAGTTGCTAAATTACTGTACTCAGATAAGATAGTAGCATGGTTCCAAGATAGAATGGAATTTGGCGCTAGAGCATTAGGTAATAGGAGTATTTTAGCTTCACCTTATAACCCTAAAATGCGTGAAAAGTTAAATTTAGTAATTAAAAAAAGAGAAGGTTTTAGACCTTTCGCTCCTTCTGTCATTGAAGAAGATACAACTAAATACTTTCTTACTAAAGACAAAATACCGTATATGAACCAGGTAGTAAAGGTAAAGAATGGCTCTTTAAATAAATTTCCATCAGCTACTCATATAGATGGTACAGCAAGAGTACAGTCTGTTAGTAAGAAACAAAATGAAAGGTACTATTTATTGTTAGATGCTTTTAAGAGACTATCAGGACATGGAGTTCTACTGAATACCTCTTTTAACTTAAAAGACGAAACAATAACAAGAACACCTAACCAAGCAATCAAAAGATTTCTCAACAGTGATATAGATTACTTGGTATTAGGAAATTATTTAGTATTAAAAAAATGAAAATATTCAACTACATAAAGAACTGGTATACTACCTATAAAAAGAATAAACTCTACAATAAGAAAATTAAGGAGTTGAAAAAAAGGGATCCGTTTAGTTATAAGAATTTCTAGTACTATTTATATAATATACTCTTACTATGGCGAATTTCAAGGACACGAGAATAAATCAAACCTACCAACGACTTGTACAGGTAGACGGTGCAATCTTACAAGACGGTAAAGGAAATGTAATTTCCGGATCAATGGGAGACTTAACAATAAGTGGGTCTTTAAATATCATTGGTCATACCAATGTATCTGCTTCATTAAGCAGGTTAAATTCTTTTAGTTCTTCAATAGATGATATATATGCAACAGACGTTGATGTAACTGCAGTATCTTCTAGAGTAACTAGCTTAGAAAACTTTTCTAGTTCTTTAGATGCTACATACGCTACAGATGAACAGCTCGATATAGTATCACAATCTCTTTCTTTAGAAACCGCTCAACTTTTAGACTTTAGTGCTTCGTTAGATGCTACATTTGCAACCGATGCTCAATTAACAACAGCAGTAGAAGCTCTTAATGCATCAACTAGTTCTTTAGCACATAAGAATGCAATATCCGGTGCTTTTTCAATTACCTCAGCTTCTTTAGCTAGCCAAATTGCTTCCTTAGACTCTGAATATGCATCTGATATACAATTAACAAATTTATCATCTTCAGCAGCTAATACCTACTTGTCTAAAGCAGGAAAAATTATTCTTAGTAGTAGTGCACAGTTATTTGAGGTATGTGATCCTAGATACGGTTTTACTCCTTATGATGCTAGATATGCTAATAGTGGTTCTTTTACAGAATTAAGCGCATCATTACAGACAGATTATGTATTAAGTAGTTCTTTTGCAGTCTTAAGCTCTTCCTTGCAATCTGATATTACTGCATTAAATAATTATACGGGTTCTGCCAATATTATTCTTCAAGACCATGAACTACAGAGGTATTTACATGGTGAAAGGTTAACAAGTATAGAAACCTTTACTAGTTCAATACAAAGTACAGTAGACGGCTTATTGACTGATTATACCTCAGATGTTGAATTAACAAATTTTTCATCCTCAGCAGCTAATACGTATTTAACTAAACAGGGAAAAATTATTATAAGTAGTAGTGTGCAGTTATTTAGTATCTGTGATCCTAGATATGGCTTTACTCCTTATGATGCTAGATATGCTAATATTAATAGTATAACAGGTTCCTTTGCTATAGAATCAAGCAGAATAGATTCATTAGAGACAGTAGTAAGCTCTTCAGCATTACTTAATTTAACTCCTAGTGCAACTTTACCGACTAATGTAAATACCGGATCATTAGCAGTAACTGGAAGTACATTAGCTTTCTATGACGGAAATAACTGGAAAGTAGTAATTACAGGTTCAACTTTACCATTATAGAGTTGCTTATGAAATAAAAAGTTCTTATATTATATATATATGACTATAGTGTCGTAGTACCACTTTAAAAACACTTATGAAAAAATTAGAAAAAAAGGTTATGCAAGAACTCTATAATAGAGAAGAAAGAGAGAATAATGCCTCTCTTGAGATCAATGGTCAGAAAGTACCAGATCCAAAATTACACCAAACAATTTCATTTATTAAATCAGCTATCCGTATTTTAGGTTATGCTGCATTATGCTATAGTTTAGATTTAGCAGTAGGTTTACTTATATTAAGTGAAGGAATAGGAATTGTAGAAGAATTAGTTTAAAAAATAAGTTATGGGAAAATTTCAATCAACAAAAGTCTTTGACGGGTTTAGTACTTGTTTTAGACAATGGAAAGCAGAAACTACTCACTGTAGATTCTTACATGGGTACGGAGTATCTTTTAAACTATGGTTTGAAGGAGAATTAGATGATAGGAACTGGGTATGGGACTTTGGAGGCATGAAAAGAGCTAAAGCTACGATAGACGGAATGTCTCCTAAAGCATGGATGGACTATATGTTTGATCATACGGTTATAATTGCGGAAGATGATCCTCAACTTGCCGGGTACTTCAAAAAATTAGATAGAAACGGCACTATTCAGCTAAGAGTAATTGAAGCAGTAGGAGCAGAGAAATTTGCAGAGTACCTCTACAATAAAATTAATCCATTTTTGTTAGAAGAGACAGACGGCAGGGTAAAGCTAGCTAAAGTTGAATTTAGAGAACACGGTAAAAACACAGCATTATATGAGCCTAGGTAGAATAGAAGATTACGATAAAAACTTACCGATCGTTGAAATATACACGGCAGTACAATCAGAAGGATCCAGAGCAGGTTATCCTACAGTGGTTATTAGGACTACTGGCTGTACTCATAGGTGTTATTTCGGAGAAGGTGGATGGTGTGATAGCTGGTATACTTCTATACATCCAGAAAAAGGAAAATACTCATTTAATGATATTATAAAAGCATATGACGATAATCCTCATATATCAGAAATGATGTTAACAGGAGGAAGTCCTTCTATGCATAAGAAACTAGTAAACGAATTAACACATTTAGCAAATGAAAGAAATATCTTCATTACTATGGAGAATGAAGGTAGCCATTTTCTACCTACTGATTATCCTATTAATTTACTTTCAATCAGTCCGAAGTTCAGCAATTCGGTACCTGTACTCGGTGTCGAAACTCCTGAAGGAAAGATTACAGATGAGAAAATGATAAAGCAGCATAATAAGTTTAGACTTAATTACCCTGCTATAAAAGAAAGTATTGCATACCATTCAGACTACCATTTAAAGCCTGTATGGGACGGGAAAGACGAAGGAGCATTAGAAGAGATTATGGACTGTATAGAGCAATTGGATGCACCTAAGGATAAAGTATGGTTTATGCCTGCTGGGGATACTCGAGCAGCATTACAAAAGTCTTATCCAGTCATGTTTGATTGGGTTAGAGATAATGGATATAGATTAACCTGGAGACCGCATATTATTGCGTTTGAAGATCAAAGAGAAGTATAATGAGTTTTATAATTGGATCACCTTGCGTTAGTACTTGCGATACAGCCTGTGTAGCAGTTTGCCCTGTAGACTGTATTCACGGTCCTATAGATATTACTGGAGCAGGAGCAGAAGTAGCAGGAATGTCCAAAGAAGACTTAATCGGTAAAAGCCTATACATAAACCCAGAAGAATGTATCGACTGTGGAGCTTGTGTTCCGGAATGCCCTGTAGAAGCAATTTTCGATAGTGAAGAAGAAGCAATCGAAGCAGGAGAAAAAGAGGCAGTTATTAACAACTATAAATTTTTCGGTTTAGATTATGAATGAAAAAGAATTTGTACAGTGGTTAAAAGGATTCATAGAAGGAGTACACCACTATAATATTACTCCAGCTCAATTTGACCATTTAAAAGAGAAATTACAATCAGTAGGTAATACCTCTATAGCAAACTATTCTACTGGCAACTGGGTAACGAATAATACATGGGAGTAAAAAGAGTTTATTATAGTTGGGAGGATGTTTATAAACTCCTCGATAACATACACGCACAAACAAAAGGAAAAATAGATTACGTAACAGGAATTCCTAGAGGAGGTACTATCTTAGCAATAATGTATTCACATCGTTTTGATATTCCTTACTTTGAATATAAAAGTAATCACTACCCTAGACTGTTAATTATAGATGATATAGCAGATAGTGGAGAGACAATATTAAAATGGAGAGAAGAAATGTTTAATCCTAAGTTTGCTACTCTACATTACAAAACATCCTCGAAAGCAAAACCAGAATATTTCGCAAAAGAGATACCTGATGATTACGGTTGGATTGTATACCCTTGGGAAAAAGAAACTTCCAAAACTATTCAAGATTATTTGGATGTTTAAAATAAATTTCTTATCTTTAATTAAGAATGAGTCGTAGAACCTCAGTAAAAACAAATTATATATTATGCCTAAAAAGTTTATAGAAGGAACAGAATTAGTAAGAGCCGGATTCGCTAACGGTATTTCAACTCAACTAGCGGAAAAACAAAAGACAGAAGGACCAGAAGCTAGACTTACTGATCATGAAAAGCAAGTTATTATAAAAAGAGCATCAGAAGCATATGCAAACTTTTTAACTGCATTAGGATGTGACTATAAAGACGATCCTAACTCTGCAGATACTCCAATGAGAGTAGCTAAAGCTTATGTTAATGACTTGTGGGCTGGAAGATATAGCCCTTTAGACCGTATTACAGCATTTCCTTCTGATGGATATGACGGCATTGTACAGGAGAGTAATATACCAGTAACGTCTATGTGTTCTCACCACCATCAAGCTATTAGAGGTACAGTAAGTATTGCTTATATAGCATCAGAAGATGGTAAGGTAGTAGGACTGTCTAAGCTTAATAGAATTGTAGAGCAATTCGGTAGAAGAGGAGCTATTCAAGAGCAGTTAACGGTAGCTATTCATAATGCAGTAGATAAGATATGTGAAGGTAATTTAGGAGTAGCAGTTCAGGTAAATGCAACTCATGCATGTGTATCATGTAGAGGAGTAAAGCATGGAGGAGCTTCAATGCAGACTGCTAAGTTAACAGGAGCATTTTTAAATGAGGATTCAGCAAAAGCAGAGTTTTATAAGAACATAGAATTAGCAAGCATATGCAAGCATTAGAACACGATGAAAGACCTTGGGGTTGTTATGATGTATTATTAGATACTGACTTTACTAAAGTTAAACTAATAACTGTAGCTCCTGGACAAAGACTTTCTTACCAGTATCATACTAATAGACGTGAGCAGTGGACAGTTGTTGAAGGAGTCCTAACTGTTGTATTGGATGATGAAATCTATACAGTTAAAACAGGAGGTTCTATACATATTCCATTAGAAGCTAAACATAGAGCTTGGAATAAAACTGACGAAGTAGTACAATTTATAGAAGTTCAAACTGGTACTTATTTTGGAGAAGACGATATCATAAGATTAGAAGATGATTACGATAGAGCACAAGACGATCCATACTTCCATCTAGCCGATGGTAATTACATTGGAGGATTAACAATGCCGATAGAGAATACAAATAAATTAAATAAAGATGAGTAAACAATTAAATTTATTCTCAGAGAATGAGATGAAAGACATGGAACCACTACCAGTTTGGGTTAACGGAGTTCCTTTCGTAGATGAAGTAGAAACGTTTAATAAAACATTCGGAAAACCTAATAACTATGAACCAACTATACCAAGTAAAAAAGAGTGGCAATTCGTTTATGACTTTATCCTCGAAGAACTCGAAGAATATAGAGAAGCTTGCGAAAGAGGGGACATTGTGGAAGTTCTGGACGCTTTGTGCGACATTACTTATGTTTCCCTTGGGAACGGTACTATGTTACATGGCCTTAAAGATAAGATATGGCCAGCATATCAAGAGGTACAGGCTTCTAATATGTCAAAAGCTTGTAAAACTGAAGAAGAAGCCATACAGAGTGTCAGCCAAAGAAGTAAGGAACAAGGTGAGGCCTGTCATTTTGAGAAGATTGCGGAAGGACGGTACATTGTCTATAGAACAAGAGATAGAAAAGTAATGAAATCGATTAATTACTTCAGACCTGATTTAAAACAGTTCTTTAATGATTAATTTAGAGAAACATAAAGTTACAATTGACGGTGAGGATTACTTACCATTCGATATTGTAAAGAAAGCATATTCTGAAATTTATGAATATGATAAGAATCAAACTAAACTTGACCATGCATTAGAACTTATCGATAACTCAGTAAGAACTATGTCAACACTATTAAATACTACAAATATAGATGATAAAGATAGCACACGAAAGTCCTAAAGAAATATTCGAAGAGGTACAGAGATATACTGACTACGACTATGCGTTAGTACATTTATTTGAAGAAGATAAAGGGTACTTAGATCAGTTTAAAAAGGCAGCAGTAAAAGGTAGGGAGATTATTTTAGATAACTCTATATTTGAATTAGAAGAGGCTTTCGATGCAGATAAATTTAATAAATGGGTTAACGAACTTAAACCAACTTGGTATATAGTCCCAGATGCTTTAGAAGACGCTGGTAAAACTTGCGACCAGATGGAAGACTGGATTAATAAAGGATACGGTTACGAAGGTAGTGGTAAAATAGGAGTTGTTCAAGGTAGGACATATGATGAAATTGTAGATTGCTACAACTATATGAACAAGACAGCAGATGTAGATATGATAGCTATATCATTTGATTACTCGTATTATACACAATCAGTTCCTCATGCTAACAAGTATGTTAGCTGGATGCTAGGACGTGTTAAGCTACTGGGAGATTTACTTAGAGACGGTGTGATCAATACAGCTAAACCTCATCACTTACTAGGATGTGGATTACCTCAAGAATTTAGTTTTTATAAGCATTCCGATTATGATTGGATATATTCACTTGATACTTCTAATCCTGTAGTTCACGGTATTAAAGGTATATCATATGGATCAGATGGGTTATGGTCTAAAGAAAGACAGAAACTTCATGAACTGATTAATTCTGAGATTGATGATATTCAGTTAGGCACAATTAAAAATAATATTCAGAAATTTAAATGGTATACTAATGGCAACTAAGACTTGGATAGCATTTTTTAGTCAGACTGGAGCTGAAATAGCTGATATAGCTGAATCGTTAGGTAGATGGCCAGATCGGATTATTACAAACGATAGACCTGAGCATCTTAGAACTATAGACCCTAGGATTGAAAAACAAGGTTACTTTACCTTTAGTAATAAACCTGATGAAGAAGAGTATGAAGACTTATTAGTATACTTTCCGGAAGCATTAATAACTCTACATGGTTGGTTAAGAATAATGCCTCCTTCTATATGTGAAAAATATATTATAATTAACGGGCATCCAGGTTTAATAACTGAGTACCCTGAACTTAAAGGTAAAGATCCTCAGATTAGAGCTTTCGAAGGTATTAACGAAGGTAAGTACCCTATAGCAGGAACTGTTCTGCATAGAGTTACCGCTGGAGTAGATGAAGGTAAAATTATAATGGAAGAAAGATTTAATACTTTTCAGGTGGAGCTTGAAGATTTATTTCGTATCTTAAGAGACAGAGGGTTATATATGTGGTGTAACTTTTTAAGAGAAGCTTTATGATAAAAAGAATAGCATTAGTAGGAGCAAGTAGTACAGGTAAGACTACTGTTTACGAATTACTTAAAAATAAATTACCTAAGTATGAGTTTGTTAATGAATCTACTAGAACAGTAGGTAGTTACGGATTTCCTATTAATGAAAAAGGTACCGATGCTACTCAATTAGCTATTAGTAGTTTTCATTTGGAAGCTTTACTTCAACCTTATAACTTAGTATTAGATAGATGTTATATGGATGTTTTAGTTTACTCTAGATTTATGAAAGGAGTAACTACATATACGAACGATTATATAGAAGATACTTGGAATAGAATAAAGAGCGAATATACTCATTATGTTTATTTCCCTATTGAATTCGATTCAGTAGACGATGGAGTTAGAAGTGTAGATGAACAATGGAGAAAGGAAATAGATAGTGAGTTTAAAGCTGTTCTTGAAGGTGTACGTCAACCTTATTTGACGATAACTGGTTCCCCTATGCAAAGGGTAGAACAAATTTTAGATTTTATAAATGTTTAGATACGGAGCAAAATTATTAAGAGTAGTTGATGGTGACACAGCAGATGTTATGATCGACTTAGGATTCAGTACTTGGGTTAAAGCAAGACTTAGATTCAAAGGTGTAGATACCTGGGAAAAGAGAACAAGAAACTTAGAAGAAAAAGCTAAAGGTCTTCTTGCTTCTGATTTTACGAAAAAATATTTAGAGATGAATGATGGTAAGTTTGAAATACAATCTTACGGTAAAGGTAAGTACGGTAGAGTACTTGCAGAAATATTCATCAAAGGAGAAGAAAAATCTCTTAATGATTTATTAATAGAAAACGGACACGCTTATGTTTATGAGGGTGGTAAAAAACAATTATTTAAAGGTTAATATGGCAGAAGTTAAAAATTATCAAGAAGTAGTAGACATTGCGTCTAAACATTTAGGAAAAGTAGGTGGAGACGGGTATAAAGATACCTACGCACCAGAGCTATTAGTTAAAGTACCTCGCTATTTGAATAGAGAAGGCTATGGATTAACTGATAAGGACTTTGTAGGAGTAGATACTTGGAACTGTTATGAAGTATCAGCAATTACAGATAAAGGCTTACCTGTTGCAGGAATGTTAAAAATTGTATGTCCTTCAAACTCTCAATATCACGTAGAATCTAAATCTATTAAGTTATACTTAAATTCTTTTAATATGACTAGATTAGGAGCTACTTCTGTGGATTGTATTATACAGATTGAAGAGAAGGTAAAAAGTGATTTAGATAAGTTACTTGAAACAGATACAACAGTAAGTTTTTACACAGATTCAGAAGACGGTAAAGCATTATCTTTTGAAGGTTATCAAGATTTAGCTGAGATTGCAGATTTAGATCAAATAGACTTCACTGCTTTCTCTTCAGATGCTTCTCAATTAGAAATAGAAACTGTATCAGAAGAGGCTAAAGAAGTAAAGTTAAGATCTAACCTATTAAGATCTAATTGTAGAGTAACTAATCAACCAGACTGGGGAGATGTCTTTATTAGAATGAAAGGAAAGAATATTCCTTCTCCTGAATCAGTAGCGAAGTATATTGTATCTCATAGAACTGTAAGTCACTTCCATGAAGAGATTTGTGAAATGGTATTTAAACATTTAACAGATGCATATCAACCAGAAGATTTAATGGTATCTTGTTTATATACTAGAAGAGGAGGATTAGATATTAACCCTATTAGAGCTACTCATTCAAGGTTTATTCCTGATTTTTTCACTAATACTGATTACAGAATAGAAAAAACTTTAAGACAGTAATATGGCTGATATTATAATCGAAGAAGAAAGAGAGCTAATTGCTAAGAGAAAAGCTCCCGGAGATAATTGGATTCTGGAAAGAGATCAATCAACTGTTGTTGAAGGATTGGTTATGGCACTGACGATGTATATGAGAGCAACTAAGTTCAAAGGTGAGTATAGATTAGCTCCATTAGAGGGTAAACTCTATGCTATCAAAACACATGAAGTTGAGATCGAAGAAAAAGAACCAATGAAATTTGACCTATACGGGGAATACTAATGTCCAGACTGTTAAAGAAGTACTCACTTAAATACCAATACTTACAACTTGAATTAGAGGATACTCAAGAAGAGTATGACTCACAAGAAGTAGAGTGGAAAGAGATATTCGGAAAGTACTTCAATAACATTAAAACTGAAATGTGGGTTAATCAAGAAACTGGAGAGATGCGAGATAAACCTCCCGGTGAAGAAGAAAAAAAGAAGTCGAAAGAGAAAGCATCTAAAGTAAAGAAACTATATCGTTCGGCTTCTAAAATTGCTCATCCAGATAGAGGTGGAACTGAAGAGGAGTTTAATAATTTAAAAAGTTGCTATGAAAGTAATGACTTAATAGGACTTATTTCTTATGCTTCTGAAAAAGATATTCCTTTCGAGGTAGAAGAAGAAGATGAGCAATTGTTTGAATTGAGCTGTAAATCAGTTCAAGGAGATATAAGAAAACTTCGTACTTCTTTAATTTGGAATTTCTTCAATGGTGATGTTCAAATGAAAACTAGAGTAATAGCTCAATTAGAAATAGAACATAAAATCAAGATAGATTCAGAAAAAATTCTTAAGGAACTTTCTAGTAAATAAGTTGCCTCCCTGTATAATTTTTCTTATATTTATGTATAAATAATTAGTAAAATAAAGGTTATGAACAATATTAAATATTGGGGTAAAAAAGGATTTGTTAAAGTTGCTGACTTATTTGTTAGCGATAGATTAAAGCAGGGTGTAGATGTCAGCTTTAATTTAGATAAAGACGATTATAAAAAACAACCTGGTGTATATTTAGTAGTCTCTGAAGAAGGTGAGATTCTTAAAATTGGTCAATCAGCTAATGTTTTTCATCGAATCAATACACAGTATAAATGTATATCTAATTCAGGGAATGATAGAATTAGAGATGAGATTAAAAGGAAATATAAGAAGGTCTTCTTCTATGTTTTAAAAACTCCTAAGCAACAGTATACTTTATTGGATTATTCTTTCTATATTAATTATCAGAAAGGCTTAGAAGAAGCTATGCTTCAAGATTACTATAAACAGATAGGAGATACTCCGGTTCTTAACTTACAACGAAATTAATAAAAGGTTATATATGCAATTAGAAAAAAAGTATTACACGGTCCAAGATGAAAAGACTCTTAAACTATTACATCAACATATTATAGACTCAGACGTTATCGCAGTCGATACGGAAACTACCGGTCTTAATCCTCGTAAGAATAAGATTATTGGTTGGTCAGTATCTGGTGACGAAGGTATAGGTTTCTACTTACCTACATTAGTATTTGACTATGAGAAAAACGAATTAGTACTTCAGACTATTAACGATCAATCTACTGAAGTTATTAGTAAAAATTTACTTAAACTTCTTAAAGGTAAGAAACTAGTATTTCACAATGCTTCCTTTGATGTTCAGTTTATAAAGAACTACTTTGGTGTAGATTTACTTCCCGATGTTTGGGTCGATACAGGACTTCTAGTACATACTGTGTACGAAGAAGGTGCATTTGGTTTTGGTAATCCCTTTGGGCTTAAGTCTATTGCAATTATGAACCAAAAGGAGTTAGGGCTTGATGTAGAAAAAGCTGCTAACGAAGAACAAGTAATACTAAAAGAAAGCATTAAAAAAAATGGAGGATCAGTTACAAAAGAGTTATACGAAATATATAAAGCAGATCTTGACATTCTTAGCAGATATGCTAGTGCTGATACTGATCTCACCCTTCGTATTTGCAATTTATATTTGGATAAGTTACGAAAGGAAGGCTTGGAGAAGTTCTTCTTCGAAGACGAAGTAATGCCAATCTATAGGGAGGTAACAGTTCCTATGGAAGCGAAAGGAGTAGACTTAGATGTAGAACTGATTGATAGAATTCATAAAGAGATTACAGAAGATCAAGCAAAGAATAAAGAGATTGTTATGAAATCTTTATTAGAAGTATCAGAAGTAAAAGCATGGATAGTAGATACTGCTACAGATGCTTACCCTCCTTCTCATAAAGGTAACTTCGCTCAGAGACTAGTACAACGTTACTCTCTTCCTTTACCTAAAAGCGAGAAAACTGGTAAATACTCTCTTACTCAAAAGAATATAGAGGAACTAGAAGACTCTAAGATTAAGGAGTTCTTACTTACCGGTGATCTAGAGTTAATCGACGAAGTAGAAAGAGCTAGAATATCTATGTCGCTATGGAAAGAGTCTAATGATGGTGAATACCTTAATATACAGTCTAAGAAACACTTAGGTGAGATTGTGTTTAAATACATGGGTATTAAACCTAAAGTATCAGGAGCGAATACTAAATCTGGTAGAGATAAATTTGATATGTCTATGGTAGAAGAGCTAGCAAAGACGTACCCTTGGGCTGAGAATTTACGTATATATAATAAGTTACTTAAGATCAAATCTACTTACGTAGACAGGTTTAGAGACCGTCAGGAAGACGGTAGATATTATTTCTACTTTAAACAAAATGGTACTGTATCTGGTCGATATGGTTCTGATGCTCAACAGTTACCGAAGCCCCTAGAAGAAGGAGAAGATGCTCCTGTAATCATGAAGTATGTAAATATAGTTAGAGAGTTCTTAATTGCCGGACCTGGTAGAAAGGTTATTGATGCGGATTACGAATCTCTAGAACCTCACTGCTTTGCTAGTGTTACAGGAGATAAAGCTCTTCAAGAGATCTTTAATAAAGGATGGGACTTCTATTCTACTGTAGCTATAAAAACTGAGAAGCTAAACGATCAAAGAGATAGATTCCCTAACGGAGTCTCAGCTGATAAAAAAGCTGATAACTACCTTAAGAAGTTAGAACCAGTTGCTCGTAATAAAGCTAAAGCATACTCATTAGGTATTGCATACGGTATGGAAGCATATGCTCTTAAGATGACTTTAGATGTAGATCAAAAGACTGCTGAAGGACTTATAAAAGGTTACTTAGATGGTTTTCCTGAACTAGCAGCATGGAGAGAAAGATCAAGAGAAATGGTTAAGGCTTACGGTAAGATAGAAAACTATGTAGGACGTGTACGTCACTTACCTAAAGTTAAACGTATCTATGAGCAAGTTGGGGACCGTATGATGGACTGGAGATATAGAAAGCAACTAGAAACTCAGATACCTACTAAGACTAATCCAAAGACTGGTAAAATGATATCTGCTAGAGATCAAGTTACTCAAGCCTATAGAGATTACCGTAACGGACTTAACAACTGTTTAAACTTTCAATTGCAGTCATTAGCAGCAGCAGTAGTAAATAGAGCTGCTCTTGTTATCAACCGTAAAGCTAAAGAGCTAGGTATCGATGCTGTATGTCAAGCACAGGTTCATGATCAATTGATAATTAACGTAGCTGAGAAAGATGCTGCAATGTTTGCTCCTTACGTTCAAGAGATTATGGAGAATACGACTAAACTACCTGGAGTAACTTTAAAAGCACCTCCAGAGATTGCTAATAATTGGTCAGAAGGACATTAATGGAAGGTATACTTATTATATCAGGTCCTAGAACTGGCAGTACTTATCTCGGTAACGAATTAAGTAAAAATTATGACTTTAAGTTTATTAGTGAACCAAGAGAGATAAAACATTTAAAGAAGGCTAAATGTATTAAATTAATACCTTTCAAAACTGTTGATTATACGTTAGATGATATAGTAGATTTTAGTAAGCGGTTTAGTAATATTATTTTACTACAACGTAAAGATAAAATTGCTCAAGCAGAATCTTGGCAAGCGCTACACGGAATGAAATACCTAAAACAAGGAGATCATTTGAAATGGCAAGCAGGAACTATAGAACCTAAATACCCTTTAGAGTTTTATGTTGATAAAATAAAGTACTTAGATGAAAAAATAGAATGGCTATCAAAAAAATTAAATATACCAATCTCATTTTATGAGGATATATACTATGAAGGTAAAGTACCTTACGATTTAATTTTTAAACCAGATCTAAGCAAGAGACTTAGACAAGAACAGAAAAAGAAAAAACAACGATATTTATAACAAATGGAAGGCAGCCCAGAGCGCTTTAAATTTTAATTAACCGATGACCTTAGGGCATCACAAATACAAATGATATGAGTACATTAAGAAATGTAATATATGAGCGTAATCCGTTCGACATCTTAGTCAGGAACTTCCTGCAAACAGCTAACAGGTATCAACCTTTAGCAGATTCCAAATTACCCCACCCAGTAGATATTTACGAAAGAGACAACGGTCTAGGACTAGACATTGCTTGTACCGGAATTTCTAAGGATGATATCCAAATTCTCGTTGAGGGTAATATAATCAGAGTAAATTACGATAAACCAAAAGAAGATGACTTAGGCGAATATATCCATAGAGGTATTGCTAAAAGATCATTTAACTTAGGTTGGAAAATAGATAGTCAGTTTAATTTAGGCAAAGCAACAGCTGAGTTTAAAAATGGACTATTGCAAGTTATTATCCCTTTTGCTAAAGGATCAGAGCCAAGAACTTTGAAAATTAGCTAAATAAACCAGCTCTGGGTTTGTTCTTCCAATTTTTATTCTTATATTAATATAAATAAACAAAGTTACATATGTCAAAACAGTTATTACCAACAAATGATAGGATTCTCCTCAAACCAATAGACGAAGGAGAACAAACTTACGGAAATATAGTTATCCCCGATATGGGTAAAGAGAAGCCTGAAATGGGTGAAGTACTTGCCGTCGGTCCTGGAAGACAGTCCGAATTAGATCCAAGTAAAATTATTAGTGTTAGATCCTGCAAAGTAGGAGATGTTGTACTAGTTCCTAAAATCGGTACATTACGTATTGATTTCGAAGGAGATGAGTACTACGTAGCGCAAGATAGAGAAATTTTAGCAGTTATTAAAGAAGCATAAGCATGAGCAAAGAATTAGAATTTAACCACAAAGCTAGAGTAGGACTTTCAGAAGGTATCGAAAAATTAGCAAAGACCGTTGTGTGTACATTAGGACCAGCAGGTAGAAATGTTATTATAGAACAACAACAGGGTAACCCTATATCAACCAAAGACGGTGTAACAGTAGCTAAGTCTATTGAACTTAAAGACCCGTTACAAAATGTAGGTGCACAGTTAGTTAAACAAGCATCAATTAAAACAGCAGAAGAAGCTGGTGATGGAACTACTACGTCTACGTTACTAGCAAGAGAAATATTCCAAAAAGGTTTAGGTACCATTGGTGATCATACTGCAGTGCAGGTAAAGAAAGGAATTGAACAAGCTACTAAAGTAGCTGTAGAGTATTTAGAATCAGTAAGTAAAGATATAACGGACGAAGGACAGCTAAAGCAAGTCGCTACTATCTCTGCCAATAACGATACAGAAGTTGGTGAATTAATTTCTACTGCTATGGAAAAAGTAGGACAGGATGGTGTAGTTGCAATCGAAGAGTCAAAGACTGGGGAAACATATTTAGAAACAGTTGAAGGAATGCAATTCAACAGAGGTTATAAGTCTCCATACTTCGTTACAGACAACAATACCATGACTGCTGTCCTTCGTGATCCGTTTATACTTATTACCGATAAAAGACTAAATCAAGTCAAGGAGTTACTTCCTGTCTTAGAAGCAGTCTCTCAACAAAATAAGTCGCTATTAGTAATAGCTGACGATATCGATGGAGAGGCGTTATCTACTATGGTAGTTAATAAGATGAGAGGTATCCTTCCCGTAGCAGCTGTAAAAGCACCAGACTTTGGAGATAGGAAAAAAGCAACTCTAGAAGATATCGCTATCTTAACCGGAGGTACAGTAATTTCATCAGAGAAAGGTATGAGATTAGATAAATTTAAACCTGAATGGCTAGGTAAAGCAGTTAAGGCTACTGTATCTAAAGATACTTGTACTATTATTGATGCGAAAGGAGCTGAAGATAGAATCGAAGAGAGAGTTCAAGAGATTAGAACTCAAATCGATGAATCGAATTCACCTTTTGAGAAAGAAAACCTTCAAGATAGATTAGGTAAACTTATAGGAGGAGTTGCTATAGTTCATGTAGGTGGACATACAGAAATAGAAATGAAAGAGAAGAAAGATCGAGTAGATGATGCTCTTCACGCCACTAAGGCAGCTCTAGAGGAAGGAATTCTACCTGGAGGAGGAGTAGCACTACTTAATGCAGCAACTCTACTTAGAGAATATAAAGATAAAGGTAAGTTTAAAAAGCTATCTTCAAGTGAACAAGTAGGTATTCAAATATTACTTGAATCAATTGAAAGACCTTTCTATCAGATACTCTACAATGCTGGTTATTCAGAAAAAGAAATAGAGGATATCAAAACGAAAATTGACCTTAAAAAGAAAGATCAATGGTACGGTTATAATTCAAGAGCAGAGGACTTTGCTAATATGTTTAAAGAAGGTATTATCGATCCAACTAAAGTTACTAGACTAGCATTAGAGAATGCAGTATCTGTAGCCGGAACGATGTTAATTACTGAAGCAGTAGTATCGATAGATAAGACTGTAGATTCTAAAACACCAGTAGATCCAGCTCAACAAATGTTATTAGGATAATGAAATATACTTTTATTACAAATTGGTTACGTGATTACAGTAAGGAGGCAAATGATAAAACCTTTGTTATTGGAGTAAGCGGCGGAATAGACTCCGCCGTTACTTCTACCTTATGTGCAGAAACTGGGGCACTGACTTATGTAGTCTCTCTTCCAATTGAACAAAACAAAGAAGAGCTTAGTAGAGCAGAATCTCACATTGAATGGCTTTGTAATAAGTATGAGAATGTAATTCCTTTACAGTTTAATTTAGACGAGGTTTTTTGGGCTTTCAAGAACGTATTTGAGAAAGAGGATAAGTTAGCATTAGCTAATTCTAGATCAAGACTAAGAATGACTACTTTATATCACGCTGCTGCAATGGTCAACGGATTAGTAGTAGGAACTGGTAATAAAGTAGAAGACTTCGGAATTGGGTTCTATACTAAATATGGAGACGGAGGAGTTGATATTAGTCCAATAGCAGATTTAATGAAATCTGAAGTAAAAGAAGCTGCTTGTGAATTAGGAATTCTCTTAGAGATTATTGACGCTGCCCCAACAGATGGATTATGGGGAGACGATCGAACAGACGAAGATCAAATAGGATGTACATACGATGAACTCGAATGGGCTATGACTTTTGGAGGTGATAAGAGAAAACTTACTAAAAGGCAAAAAGAAGTACTAAAAATCTTTTATAGCTTCCAGTATAGAAATAATCATAAGATGGTACCTATACCAATTTGTCCAAATACTAAAGATGCTTAAACATAAAGAACTTATAACGTTAATGTTTGTAGTGTTGGCTGTCTTTGTAAGATTAGCACCTCATCCTCCTAACTTTACTCCTATAGTTGCCTTAGCATTATTTGGAGCAACTACTTTTAGTAATAGAGTGTTAGGAACTCTTCTTCCATTAATAGCTATGGCGATATCAGATATCTACTTAGGGTTTTACTCAATATCGATTTGGGTTTACGGTTCCTTCTTAGCTATCAGTTTACTTGGTCACTATTGGAAGACCGTTAAGACTAAAAATATACTGATGAGCAGTTTAATATTCTTCATTGTTACTAACTTTGGAGTATGGTTGACTGGTTATCCAAAAACTATAGAAGGATTTGTACTTTGTTATACTTTAGCAATTCCTTTCTTTATTAATGCAATAGCAGGAGATTTATTTTTCAGCTATATCTTAAAGTATAGTTATTCATTCACTAAATATAAATTAATTAAACAATTATGAACAAAGAAGAATTATTCGAACAAATTGCAGAGCAATTTAATGTACTAGCTGAAAATAATAGCGGAAGTACAAAGACTTCACAAGCAAGAGCTCGTAAAGCAGCAGGTGAGATTAAAAAATTAATTACACCTTACAAGAAAGCGAATATGGAGGCAACGAAGGGGTAGGGGGCGTTTCTCTCTCCGACGAAGTCGCCACGCGCGAATTTGACAAGCCCTTCCGGAAACGGAGGGGTTTTTTTTGGGAAATATATGGTGATATAGTTGCATATGAACTTTATTATTCATATATTGTAGTAAGTTAGTTAAGGTAAGAAAGTCGGTATGGAGTAGTCCGGCGTCAAGTACCCCGTGAGCGTAAAAGAAATTTCCGGTAATCTTAATTGCATCCGGTTGCAGTACACTTCTTAACATCAATAGCCCGGCAGACGTGCCGGGTTTTTTATTGTTTATTCTTTGGATATTTATAATAAAAATCGTATATTGTAGTATGGAATTTATTTACTTTAGTGATGAGTGGAACGAAAAGAGAGAAAAAAGAGGTAAAGTTGGAGGAAGTGGTGTTGACCTACCAAGAGTGGGTCCATGCTCTGCGCATGCCATCGCCAGTGAAGAACAAGAAGAAATATACCAGAAAAACAAAACACAGAAATGAGAGAACACCTTAAAAAGTACATAGGGTATTACTTCATCGC
>Ga0208020_1000007_pt1 | contig 47899 bp, 80 predicted proteins | sample ColrivemetaGS573_FD_187601 | JGI IMG/M metagenome (GOLD analysis project Ga0208020, IMG submission 187601) | Estuarine microbial communities from the Columbia River estuary - Ebb tide ETM metaG S.573 (SPAdes) (version 2) | ecosystem: Environmental > Aquatic > Marine > Intertidal zone > Estuary ...
GTCCACAAGGTCCCGCAGGTCCAACAGGTGTAACAGGCCCCATAGGTCAAGGAGGCCCAGCAGGTCCACAAGGTCCAACAGGTGCAGCAGGTGTAACAGGCCCCATAGGTCAAGGAGGTCCCGCAGGTCCAACAGGTGCAGGAGGCCCCACAGGTGGAGTAGGTCCAGCAGGTCCAGGAGGCCCAGCAGGTGCAACAGGTGGAGCAGGCCCAACAGGTGGAGTAGGTCCAGCAGGCCCAGGAGGTGGAGTAGGTCCCGCAGGTCCAGTAGGTCCGGCAGGTAGTACAGGTCCGGCAGGTCCCCAAGGTGGAACAGGTCCAGGAGGTCCAGTAGGTCCAGCAGGTGGTACAGGTCCCGCAGGTGCTACAGGTGGTCCAGGTCCCGCAGGTCCAAATGGTCCAGTAGGTCCCGCAGGAACAACTCCCGGCCCGACAGGTGGAGCAGGTCCGGCAGGTCCAGGAGGCCCGACAGGTCCGGCAGGAACAACCCCAGGCCCAACAGGTGGAGCAGGTCCAGCAGGTCCCGCAGGTCCAGCAGGTGCAACAGGTGGAGCAGGTCCCGCAGGTCCACAAGGTCCAACAGGCGGTACAGGTCCAGGAGGCCCTCAAGGTGCAACAGGCGGTGCAGGTCCAGCAGGCCCTCAAGGTGCAACAGGTCCAGGAGGTCCAGGAGGCGCAGTAGGTCCAACAGGTGGCCCAGGTCCCGCAGGCCCACAAGGTTCAACAGGTCCAGGAGGCGCAGTAGGTCCAACAGGTGGTCCAGGTCCCGCAGGCCCACAAGGTTCAACAGGTCCAGGAGGCCCAGTAGGTCCAACAGGTGGTGCAGGTCCAACAGGTCCCGACGGTTCAACAGGTCCAGGAGGCCCAGTAGGTCCAACAGGTGGAGCAGGCCCAACAGGTGCAACAGGCGGTCCAGGTCCACAAGGTCCGAATGGTCCAACAGGCGGTGCAGGTCCACAAGGTCCAACAGGCGGTCCAGGTCCAGGAGGCCCAGTAGGTCCAACAGGTGCAGCAGGTCCAACAGGTGCGCAAGGTTCAACAGGTCCAGGAGGCCCAGTAGGTCCAACAGGTGGTACAGGTCCCGGAGGTCCTAACGGTCCAACAGGTCCAGGTGGTGCAGCAGGTCCAACAGGTGGTCCCGGAGGTTCAGGAGTACAAGGCCCAACAGGTCCAGCAGGAGCACCAGGAGCCACTATTGCTTTTGATACAGTTGCTAATGGCGGAGTACCTAGAAGTGATTCTCTTAAAAAATCTACAATTGAAGCTGTAAAGAGTCCGGCACTAGCAGGTGACGTGTACTGGCATATTCCAAGTGATCGAGCCTTTAAATATAATGGCAGTGGTACTAGCTTTACAGAGTATGCGCGAGTCTCAGCTCCTGGCTCCTCTGGTAGTATAAAAATGGATGGTACTAATGGTAGAATAGAAGTCTATCAAGGCAGCACCCTAAGAGTACGAATAGGTCAACTGTAAAATTTAAATCTTGACATTGCTTAGGGGGTATGCTATAATACCCCCTAATTAATAAAACAACTAAAGGTGTATTTGTGATAAAAGTAATTAAAAACTTTCTGTCCCACGATGAAGCATGGAAACTAGCTTGTAGTGCTGATGGAACTCCTGCAAACTGGTGGTCGAAAGCTATAAAGCACAATAAAACTGCTAGACCTATTATGGCTGGTCATAATATCGGAGGCTATAGACAGGAGTACGGTACAGCGCATGATATTGTAAACAGTGTAAACTCAAATGCTTTTACTTATAGGTTTACTAGAAGTACTAACCACGTAAAAGGCTGTACCTGTTGGGAGTGTACTTTTAAACAAAAAGTGTTGAACTCAGAAGAGTTTAAAAATGTTATAAGAAGAGAGACTAACGTTAAAAACCCTGTTCTACATGAGAGTTTTACCTCTGCATACTATCCAGGAGATTTTTTAGGTAGGCACACTGATGAGAAGAGAGGGGTTGCCTTTATATTTAACCTATCTTGGGACTGGAAACCCGAATACGGCGGAATACTAAACGTAGAAAATGGAGATACTTGGACTAGCTATGTACCTGGATGGGGAGACCTAGTCCTACTAGAGCTGGGAGAAAAAGGAGCAGTACACTTTGTTAGTGAAGTTTCTTCCTTTGCACCGAGACCTCGGTTAGCAATATCAGGCTGGTACAATGATGCAGAGAGTTAATCTGTGTGCTACACGCTTTAGAATACTAAGAAACAATTGGGCGAATATTTACCTTGATATAATACAAGCATTTGAAGAGCTAGGATTTGATGTTAGAAAAAGTCGTTTTCTCGATTTACCTGATACTCCTGAACATATCTCTGAAGAAATACTTGATCTTCCTGAAGATATCTACCTCTATAACCATGTTACTCTTAACTGGCTAAAGAATGAAAATGCTTTCTTAGGCAAGAAAACTTTTATTGTAAAACCTACAGGTCCAACACATAAGCACTTTACAATAGATACTGTAGGATATGGTCCTTGCTCTTCTATCGCGTATAAAAAACCTGCCTATGAAGGCATAGAAACAGAAGAATTTTTTAATACTACTGTCAAAGAGATTATCTATAAAAAGCTAAACAAATGGAGTGATAGGGAAGATATTAAATTAACAGAAAGAGCTCCTTATATCCCTGCTAATCATATTCTAGTCCTGGGTCAGATGCCTGGGGATGAAACCGTTACTCAAATGTCTTTTGGCAACCACTTTGATAAACTTCTTAACATAGTAAAGAAACTAGAAGAAACAGTTTCGGATCCTGTTGTAATTAAACTACATCCGACTCTTGAAGTAGAGACCTCTAAGGCAGGAACATGGGAGTCTGTCTATTTACCCATAGTTAAAAAATGGTCAGACAAAGGACATACTGTGATCACAACAGGTGTAAGTATACACGACGTTCTCCCGAACACAAAAGTAGCTATACTAGAAAATAGCACAGCAGGTATAGAGTGTTTTCTACATGAAGTACCTATTATATCATATGGGTTTCCTGAGTATCATTGGGAAACTAAAGACTTAAGACACTTAGATTTACTGCCGGAATATGTTACGGATTTAAGTTGGTGGGATAGAAAAAGAGCAAGAGAGTGGGCTACTTGGTATAGTACAAAATATCAATGCTATGACTACCCCTCAACTGTGGCTCGTATTAAAGAGTTATTATTATAACACCACCAAAAAAATAATTCTTGACATAACACCCCAAGTTAGCTATAATTCTGTAATGGAGGAAATCAAATGAGTGCAGCCCGCTACAACCTAGTTATTGATCAAGGTTCCGACTTTGCCATTAACTTTACAGTCAAAGAAGATGGATCAGCTAAAAACCTGGCAGGCTACTCTGCGCGTGCTCAAATGAGAACTTCAAAGACAGCTACCTCGGTTACAGCTAGTTTTGCTTGTAACATAGCCAATCCCTCGAGTGGAACAATAACCCTATCTCTAGCAAATGCAGTGAGTAGCCCTCTAACCGCAGGCACGTATGTCTACGATTTAGAGATTTTTACTGCTAATGATGCTTCGGTAACGAGAATTATCCAAGGTACAGTAGATTTAACTCAGGAGGTTACCCGATAATGGCAATTACAATTACGGCAACTCCTGTACAGAACGGTGTAGAAGTCACAGAGGAAACAACAACTATTACAGCAGCTGGCATAGCCATTGCTAGTACTGTTGCTTCAGCCATGGGAATATCTTCGGTCTCAGGTCTCGCCGCCAGTAACGTGCAAGATGCTCTTGAAGAACTAGCAGGACAAAATTTTGAACAAGCTAACACACCAACAGGGTCTCAAGTCAACGAAGGGGACACATGGTACGATACAGATGATAATCAATATAAAATATATCGCGAAACAAGCAGTGGAGTATTCCAATGGGTACCTATAATGGTAGGCTCATCCGAAGGAGATTCAGATACACTTGACGCAGGAGCCTTTTAAGGCTAATCCCGGAGACCCTAAATGGCTCAAACAATTAAAATCAAAAGAAGTACATCAAACGCAACACCGACTACCCTATTAGCCGGTGAATTAGCATACTCGGGCAAAGCAACCAGTAATAAATTATTTATTGGACACCCAGACGGAACTACGGGTGTTGTAGCTATTGGTGGTCAATATTATACTAGCATAATTGACTCTGCCGCAAGCGCAAACACCGCAAGTAAGCTCGTAGTCCGAGATGGCTCTGGTAACTTTAGTGCAGGAACTATTACTGCAAATATTACAGGTAACGTTAGCGGAAGTGCCGGAACTGTTACAAGCATCTCCGGACATGATACCGATGACCTCAGCGAGGGTTCAACCAATCTATACTTCACTAATGCAAGAGCAGATGCTCGTATTACTGCTGCAGATACCGGCGATTTATCTGAAGGATCTAATTTATACCATACAACTGCAAGAGCAAGAGGGGCAATTAGTGCTTCTGGTGATCTAAGCTATAACTCTACTACAGGTGTTATTTCTTTCTCTCAGGCGGCATCAGCTGTAACAAGTGTAAACTCTGCAACTGGTGCAGTAACACTCGATACAGGTGATATTTCTGAAAGTGGAAATCTTTACTATACTGACGCAAGAACAGATACTCGTGTAGATACTATTCTTAAACACTCTAACCATGGTAACATTACTGTTGCCGATGGTTCTAATGGTGAATTAGTTCTTACAGCAGCCGCACAGTATGGAGACAGCGATGTACAATCATACTTATCGGGAGGCACCGGAGTAACTCTTAGTTCTGGTGGCGAGTTTAGTATTGGTCAAGCAGTTGCTACCAACTCTAACGTAACATTCAATAATGTATCGGTAGATGGCACTCTAACCTCTGACGACATTACTTCTACAAATATCTCGGTTGCTGGTAATGCTACAATTACAGGCAATCTTATAGTTCAAGGTACTACTACTACTGTTAATTCTACCGCTGTTGCTATTGGCGACAACATCATGGTACTTAACAAAGACGAAGCAGGTACTCCTTCTGCAAATGCTGGTATCGAAATTGAACGAGGAACTGCAACAAATGTATCTTTCTTATGGAATGAAACCAACGATAACTGGACTGTAAGTAATGGAACTGCAACTTCTGTAGTTTTAACTGCTGCTAACTTTGCTGCTACGTTTACGGGCACCCTTGACGGCGGCACATTCTAAAACTAAACATAACCCCTAGCGTACATACGCAAGTTATAGGAGAGCCACATGGCACAAACGATTAAACTAAGGCGCTCGTCTACTGCGGGCGCTATCCCTACTCATTCACAACTAGCATTAGGTGAAGTTGCTATCAATACTGCGGATGGTCGTATGTATATGAAAGACGGAGCCAACTCTATTGTCTGGGTGAATAAAACTTCTGAAATTACAGGAACCACTCCTCAAGCATCGGACGGAACGGATAAGCCCGTAGGTTATGTTTGGTATGTAGTCTAAGATGGCTATTAAGGTTTGGAATGGTTCCGCAGTACAAGAACCAGAGCAAATAGTAGTTAAAGCTGCAGCGGGAACGTTGCGGTTTGTAAACTATGTCGTACAGAAAGTTACAGATGGAAGTCTGAGCACTGTATGGAATGCTATCTATAATACTTCTAGAACGACCCAGACTGCCGCCAGCACATCTACTGCGTTTACCACTACATTTGCAACTAGCAGAACCACTGCTTTTGGCACTACTACCTCTTTTGATACAAATACAGGAACCTCTCGTAGTACTACTAGTACTTATACCACTAGCTACAACACTTCCAATGCTACTTCTAGAAGCACCTCTACTGCGTTTACCACTACATTTGGAACCTCAAAGAGTACAACTACTACTTATGTTAGTACGTATGATACAAACAGAGGGACAACAGTAAGTACTACTACTACGTTTAATACTACTTTTGGAACGAGTAAAGCTACTACTACTGCATTTACTACTACGTTTAATACTGCTACAAGTAAAGCAACCACCACCGCGTTTACTACTACTTTTGCTACAAGCAGAGGTACTACAAAAGCCACTACAACTGCGTTTACTACCACATTTGCTACTAGTGCTACAACTAATACTGTATTTACTACTACGTTTAACACTACAACTACAAGAGCAACTACTACAGATTATACAACTACGTATAATACAAGTAAATCTACAGTTGTAAATACTACTACCACGTATACTACTAATTTTAATACAACTAAAAGTACGACTACTACTTTTAATACGAGTATTGGAACAGGTACGAGTAGAGCTACTACAACGACGTACACAACGACGTATAACACCTCGCGTGCCACAACAGTAGCTACAACCACTAATTACACAACCACATTCAACACTAGTAGAACTACAACTATTTCTACTACTACTACTTTTAATACTGCGACAACTCGCAGTACGACTACCACGTATACTACTTCATATAATACCTCTAGAGGTACTAGTAGGTCTACGAACGTCAGCACAATTACTACTTTTAATACCTCTAAAAGTACCTCAAGATCCACCACTAGTGTCTTCAATACGGCAACTTCTAGAGGCACGGACAGGGCTACTACCACAGTCTATAATACAAGTAGGGGCACAAGTAGAGGTACAAGCAAAAGTACTACGACTACATTTGCTACAGGTACTACACGCAGTACTAGCACTGTATTTAATACAAATACTTCTCGAAGCACAAATAGGGCCACTACTTCTGTATATGATACTAGCAGAGGGACTTCTCGTGTAACAAGCAAAAGTACTTCAACTGCTTTCCTTACAGCTACTACTCGTAGTACTACAACTACATATAACACCAGTAGAGGCACAAGTAGGATTACAAGCAAGAGTACTACTACCACGTTTGCTACAGGCACAAGTAGAGGCACTACAACTGCCTTTAATACTACTACCACGTTCACAACTTCTAGAGCGTCAAATACTGTATACACTACTACTAGAGCAACAGGCACTAGTAGAGGTACTACAACTACTTTTAACACAACTACAACTCGTGGAACTACTACTGCGTTTAATACTACTACTACTTTTGTAACGAGTAAAGGTACTACAACTGCGTATACTACAAGTACAGTATTTAATACGAGTAAGTCTACTACGACTGCGTTTAATACTACTACTACTTTTAACACAAATAAGAGTACTACAACTGCGTATACTACAAGTACTGCATTTTTAACAAGTAAGTCTACTACGACTTCGTTCAACACTACGACTACGTTCACAACAACTCGTGTTTCTACTACCGCATTTACTACGACTACTACCCGAGCGACAGCTACTAGTAGGACCACTACTTTTAATACAACTACTACCCGAGCAACCGGAGAGTCCAGAAGCACTACAACTGCCTATAATACAAGCCGTACTACAACCTTTGTTACTACTACTACTTTTGGTACTGCTACAAGCAGAGCAACAGGTGAATCAAGGGGAACTACCACTACGTTCAACACTTCTAGAACCACGGCGTTTAATACTACTACTACTTTTGGTACTGCTACGAGCAGAGGCACCACGGAGTCGAGAACTACAAGTACAGTATTTAATACTTCTAGAACTACTGCCTTTAATACTACTACCACATTTGGCACTACTACGAGCAGAGGAACCGGAGAGTCTCGAACTACTTCGACTAGTCGAGGTACAAATACAAGCCGTACTACGACATTTGGTACTGCTACAAGTCGTACTACTACTTTTGGCACAACTACTTCTTTTGGAACAGCTACCTCAAGAGGTACTGGTGAGTCAAGAGGTACAACAACAAGCCGAGGCACGAGCAGAGGTACAGCAGAGTCAAGAGGTACAACAACAAGCCGAGGAACAAGTCGAGCTACGGCTGAGTCTCGTACTACAGCAACTAGCAGGGGAACGAGCAGAGGTACAGGAGAGTCACGAAGTACTACTACTACTTTTGGTACTACTACAGCTTATAATACTACAACTACCTATGCTACAAGCCGTACTACTACACTTGGTACTAGTCGTGTAACTAATGTAGCCACAGGAACAGGTGCAGCAGCTTCCCGTAGTACCACTACTACTTTTGGTACGATAATTGACGTTGCAACTACTCGTACTACTACCTTCTTAGCTCAAACTTCTCTACATACTTTCTACCAGACCTATTACTACACCAGGTCCGGTAACCAAAATAGACAAACTTATCGTGCTACTCAGTATTGGGAATCTACGTCACAAACGACTAGTTTTAGTGTAAGAACTTTCCCTGATACAACTAGGGCTACTACTACAGTATTTTCTACTAGCTGGAATACCAGTACATACTTTACTACTTCATTTACTACGGGCAGAATTACTACTTTTGCTACAAGCCGTAGTACAGGAGAGTCTAGAGGAACTGCTACAAGTAGAGGTACTACTACATCTTATAACACTACTACTAGCTTTACTACTACTTTCGGTACTACTACCAGCTATACAACTACTAGCAGCTTTACTACTAGTTTTGCTACTACTACAAACTATACAACGACTACTACGTTTACTACAGCTTTTGGTACTACTACAGCTTATACCACTACTACTACCTTCACTACTACGACTAGTAGAGGTACAAATACAAGCCGTACTACTACATTTGCAACAGCGACATCTAGAACTACTACGTTTGGTACTACAACTACGTTTGGTACTACTACAGCATATACAACTACTACTGCCTTTGTGACTGCGACTAGCAGGGCAACGGGTACAAGTAGAGGTACTACCTATGCTACAAGCCGTGGAACAACGACAACATATAGTACTAGTACTGTATTCGGTACTGCTACAAGTAGAGCAACAGGTACTAGCCGTACTACCACATTTGCAACAGGCAGAACTACTACTACCTCTTATACAACTACTTCCGTATTCGTAACAGCCACTTCTAGAGGTACAAATACAAGCCGGACAACGACTTTTGTAACAAGTAAGTCTACTACTACAGCGTATACTACGACTACTGCCTTCGCCACTGCGACTAGCAGAGGTACTACTTTTAATACTACTACGGCTTTTGGAACAGGTACAAGTAGAAGTACTACTACTGCCTTCAATACTAACCGAGCTACAGGTACAAGTAGAGGCACCACAAGTACGTACACTACTTCCAGAAACACCGCAGAGTCTCGTAGTACTAATACAATATTTAATACTAACCGAGCTACAGGTACAAGCAGAGGTACTACTACCACGTTTGGTACAAGCAGGGGTACTGCTGAAAGTAGAACTACTACTACTGCCTTCAATACTAATCGTGCCACAGGTACAAGTAGAGGTACTACAACTGCCTTCGTAACAGCTACCTCTAGAGGTACAACTACGGCTTTCAATACTACTACAGCTTTTAATACTACTAAGAGCACTACTACTGTATTCAATACTAATCGAGCCACAGGTACAAGTAGAGGTACTACAACTGCATTTAATACAAATACTACCCGTAGTACTACAAGTACGTATACAACAAACTTTACTACTACTTTTGCTACGAGCAAGGCTACTACGACCACGTTCAATACTACGACTACTCGTAGTACAACGACTACGTATACTACTGCATTTTCTACTGTATTTAATACTTCGCTAAGTACTACAACTACATTTACGACCACGTTCCTTACTTCAACAAGCAGGGCAACTACTAGCGCATTTAATACAAATACTACTCGTAGTACAACTACTGCGTATACGACTAACTTTACGACTACTTTCGCTACCAGCAAATCTACTACTACAGCATTTACAACTGTGTTTAATACAGCTACCAGCAAAAGTACTACTACAACTTTTACAACTACGTTTAATACTACCAAATCTACAGTATCTACGTATACTACGGCATTTACCACTACGTTTGGTACAAGTAATATAACTAGCAAGGCTACTACGACCACGTTTAATACGGCGACTTCTAGAGCTACTACTAGTACTTTCACCACAACATTTGCAACTAGCAGAGGCACTAGCCATAGCACTATTAGTGCGTATACTACTACATTTGGTACAAGTAATATAACTGCTAAAAGCACAACTACTTCGTTTAATACGACTACAGTGTTTTCAACTAGCAAGGCTACTACTACGACTTTTAATACGAGTAGAACTACTACCAACGAAACGGGTTGTACTTACACTACTACTTTCGCGACCAGTAATGTTACTTCTAAGTCTACTACGACAGCATTTACTACTGCTACTTCGAGAACTACTAACTTCGATACAACTACTGTTTTTGATAGCAGCAGAGGCACTACCCGTAGTACAACAAGTGCTTATACAACTACTTTTAATACCTCTGATGGTACTTCAAGAAGCACTACTTCTGTATTCAATACAGCAACTAACAGAGGCACCACTAAGAGTACGACTACAGCTTTCAACACTACAGCATCTACCAGTAGAACAACTTCTAGTGCTTTTGTAACGGTATTCAATACAAATATTACTACTCAAAAGTCTACTACCACAGCATTTGATACTTCTGCGACAACAAGCCGTAGCAGTACAACCGCATTTACAACTACTTTTGGAACTAGTAATCTTACTACCGTAACTACTACTACTGCATTTTCAACAATCTTTGGAACTGCAAGAACAACTACGACTAGTCGTACAACTACTTTTGATACGTCTAAAGGTACTGCTAGATCTACAACTACTACGTTTGGAACAAATACAGTTGTTTACGAACGTGTCACTTCTACAGGCGTAGAGACAGAAGTGTCTTCTGCGTCAGCACATAACTCACGATATTGGGATGGATCACAATGGACGGAATAACCGTTAAAGAATTAAACCACAAACTAGAAACAACGTTAGAGATAGTCATGGAGCACTTCGTAGAAATGGAAGAGCGCATGGAAGACTTAGAAGCCCAGATAGAGGCTTTACAAGATGGCGCTTAAAAAACTAGCAGATAACGAGGAGCTAGGAAACAAGGCAGCACACTTTTTTAAGTCTGGTAATATAATGCGTAACTCAGAAAACGATGAAGTTACTAAGTTAAAAGATTTCCTACCTAAAACAGGCAACTGGTTCACTCCCTTAGAATACGACATATGGTACGATATAGCCGAAGAAAATATTTTAGGCTATACATACACAGATGTATTTTCTAAGTGTCTCATGCTCAGGGTTGCCAGCATAGAAAAATGCAACCGTACTATGATTCTAGCGGCTAGAGAGCCTGTTACTGATGAAGGTATGCGTATATTTAATGAGCTAAAAGACAACAGCCAAGACAAGTATAAGTTAAGTAAAAAGCGTCAGAAGAAGCATAAGTTTGTTATTTTCCTTCCAGGAACTAATATTCTTGACAAGGTTCTGGACTTTGAAAAAGCTAAAAGAGCAGTGGCTCAAGGTGCTGTACTCAAGTGTCACCCTTTGACTGCGCCCGGAATGGTTGCGTATCTTAAGTCAGAGTTTGGTAGAGATAAAGTATTAGCAAAGAAACTCTCTGGCCATAAACTACTTGAAGAGGCAGATATTGTAGGCTGTTGTGCTAACTCAGAGATGGGTATCTTAGCTCTTGCCAAGTCTAAAACACTTTATATGTTTGATAAACAAGACGCCCCTCATACTACCTACAAGTCAATATACAATGCCGTAATCGTAGACGATAAACCTAGCCAAGAAAGATTACAAAGACTTTTATCTGCTAAATACTCTGGAATAGTTCCTTATTTTATAGATAACCCTCAAGAACGTATAGACTACTTTTTTAACTTTTGGAAATCAACACCTCATGTTCTATCTAATATTAAACAGAAATAATTTTACACAGCTTACTGTCAATTCTATAAAGCAGAATATGCCCGATGCCGAGTATAAAGTTGTAGATATGGAAGAAGGCGGAAGACTGCCTACAGCATTTAAACATGCTAAAGGTTTGACTATGGTTGTAACAGGAGGCATTGTTTTAGACGTACAAGAAGGAGACTTGCCACCTGAAGAAAAACTATTAAAGCATCACTTAGCAATGAGCCGAGAAGCAGTTTTCTCAGATCACCCTCGTTGGCATACTAATTATAATTTAATAAAGAGCCGTCTCCATGACGGTGTTGTAGATATGTCTATATTTATAATCAATCCTACTAAGTGGAAAAAAGTGCCTAAAAGCGACAGTAACTTTTTACTAGGTAGAAAGGTACTGTATATGCCCCGTTACATGAATCACAGAGACGATCCTACAATAGGGACTTGTATGGGAGGAAGAGATATACTTACCTATGGCTCTTTAGGACATGATGCACCTGTTTTAAACTATCTAACTCATTTATATTCGGGAGAAGCTAGTGTTAGAGAAACTTTTGGGTGTTGTTTTGATAGGCTACTACCTTATACTGATAATCTGCCAGAGAAAGAAAAAGCAATTGTAGAAAGGCTAGGAAATCTTACGAAAGTAAGAGTAGGAAAGTTAAGAAAGATGTTAGTAGACATAAAAAAAGCCCCTGATTAAAGGGGCTTTCTTCGTTATGGATGTACTGGAAAAGCAATCTGTGCTTGTAGCATTTCTGCTATTCCTTCTACCTGTTCCTCGGTAGACCACAGTATTCCTAGATTAAACTGAATAACTCCAGGTCTAGAAGCTTGCCGAGTACAAATATTTTCAAATGCTAAAGCATATCTGCACATTATCTCAGGAAGCTCATCTACAATATTTACTTCATTTAGATTAACTCGAATATCTGATACTCCATCCCTATTAAAGACTTGTACTTCCGGGGACTCTTCATTGATATACAACGAATCATCTTTGGCTGAAGCTCTACTAAACTTTGAATTACCAAAGTTAGGAAAAGATCCTGTAATATCAGGAAACCATATATTACTACCAAAGCTCTCTACTCTATCATTTTGCTCTACATTGTTCTTTGCGAAATCATCGAGCATACCCATATAACTTAGTTCGCTAGAAAAGCGAAAGTCTTGTTCTTGTTCTTGCTGTTCACTCATTTTTATACTCCTTATACGATCTCGCAAGCACCGCCAACACAGGCAAGTTCTTGAGATCCAGTTGTGTTATCTTCTTTTTCAAACTGAGCTAAATCTTCCCAGTTTACATTTTGTGGCATTTCAGATACTAATCTATCGTACTCTTCTTCGCTAATGTCCTCGTAAGGAGCTTGCTGATAAGTGTGATCGCTTGTTGGAAGTAAACTAATTCCAGAACATAGATCAAAGTTATCCCAAATCCACTGTGATACTTGTAAGTATTCACTGTCAGTGTAGTATACAGTCACACTCGGCTTGTGTTCACACCAATGATTCTGATAAGTCTTCCACAGCTTTAACTGATGCATTGCACCTACATCTTTTACGCAAGTACTTGCTTCAGGAGCCTTTACAGGAAAGCTAAAGACTACAGACGTTGCTGACATTACATCTTGTTCCATGGGAAACCCTGCTTGTTCCATGTAGAGAGCAAGTGGGTCTTTTTTGTCTGAACGTACACGGCGAATGTAATGCTTGCTGAAACGAGGATGAATACCGGAAGCACTGTCAACAAGCTGAGATACAGTACCACTTGGCTTAACACACGTAATAGCGACAGACTGATTAACACCAAGCCTTTCAGCCCATTCTTTATTTGTTGCAATACTAACATCTCTCATTTCCTCTAGCCACACTGCTAGCATTGGTGACTCTGGGTCTCCGCCCAAAATTTCATGATCCATAATACCTGTCAAACTTACACCAAGCAATGCCTCTTCTTCGGTGTTACGCTTCCAGCGCACCCGTAGATACCTAAAGTCTGTAAGAGTAGACTGCAATGTACCAATAATGGTAGCTTTGCGTACTTTCTCTTTTAGTGTTTCTAGTGTATCATCTGCTCGTACTACAACTTCGGATAAATTACAGAACTCATTGCTTCGTAGAATAATCTCAGAGCAAGGGTTAGTACCAAAATCGTGTTCTGCATCTCTACGGCCATTACGAGCTGCAATCTTCTGTGCTGCTACACGACTGAACAAGCCACGCTCACCAGACTTAGACTCATATAGATTCTTCATCTCAGTTAAGAACGCTTCGAAGTCAGGCTTCTCTGTATACGCTACAGAATTATTTGCTAGACGACGCTGGCCTTGATCTACCCACCACTGACCTGACTTAGCTTTTGACATACGTTGGTCTGATAGATTAGACAAACTAATCAGAGCAGATCTACGAACACCACCAACTACTACAATATCAGCAATCTTACAGCAGACATCATGGCACTCAATACTTGTGAGTTTACGTCCTTTTGCTTTCTGGAATATCTCTACACAGAAACGGAACAAGTCTTGCAAAGGCTCTGGGCCACTGGCTCGACCACCAAAAGTCTTGAGTCTAGCACCTGCTGGACGTACTCGGCTCATATCCCACTGAGGTAACTTACCTGCATAAAGCATGGCAATCAACTCACGGAAGGCACTTGCCCATCCTAGCTTACTATCACTTACTACAATTGTAGAACTTGTTTTGTGGAATGTCTCTGCTACTTCTGGTAGCTTATTGATAAAGTTACGTTCTACACTAAAGCCTACACCTGTACCACACATCAATACATACATCAGCTCGTCAAAAGCTCGTGGATGGTCAATATGCAAGTAACTACAGTTAAAGCCTGCTACGTTATCACGCTTCAGTGCCTCGCCTGCTGTCATCATACAACGCATAGAAGGCATAACTTCTAGTGCATGAATAGCATCCCAGATCTCTTGTCCGTTTTCATCATCTAACTGCTCTCTTTCCTTAAAGAAGTCAACATAGCGACTGCATGTCTCTCCCCATGTCTCACGACGTCCTTCTTCTTCTAGCCAACGGGCGTATCTACTCTTATGAATAAAACTTTGATACTGATCCATTATACCATTCTCTCCTCAATATTGGACACATTGTCCTTGCCTATTGCATCATCGCAATATGTTACTAAATCCATCAACTCGTAGTTTTTTAGCAGTACTTCTGCGTTTTCATTCAATTCTTGTATGTACTTGTATTTGCCCTCGATGGGTATACAATCATAAATTGACATGGCATCGCCATACTGTTCTATAAGTTGTTGTGCTCTTTTCGGCCCTATGCCGTTGATACCTGGGACATTATCACCTTTATCACCTGTTAAACACTTGAAAGAGATATACTCTTCTGGTTTAACTTCGTAGTGCTCATGCCAGTTATCTATTGTTACCTCTTTCCGAGTAACGTAAGAAAATCTACTTACACCGTCCTGAATCAATAAGTCCCAGTCTCGGTCACTAGATACCAGCCAGATATTTTCTAATCCGTACTGTTTTCTTTGCTTTACAAGGTGGGCAGCAAGATCATCTGCCTCTACACCTTTGTAGCGAAGAACGTCATAGCTTTCTGACAGTAATTCTAGTGTTTCTTCGTACTCTTCAAAGAAGTCAATAAATGCTTGCTTCTCTGCTTCAGTTTGTTCAGCATACTTATCTTTTCGATTCTGCTTGTACTCTGGTAATATCTCTTTTCTGTAGCTAGATGATCCCCAATCTGCGGTAATAATAATTTTACCACAATTGTAAGATGTTGCTAGAGACCTTACTGTTTCTACATACTGATCACGAAAATCTGTTCTGCCTTGATGCTTCCACCGAAAAGCTAAGTTTAGTGCATCTACTATGAGTACACCGTCTTGGTTGCGTTCGTTAAAATTAAAAGCCACCTATCCACTCCGTCTTTTCTGTTTTTAACCAATCTTCCATTAGTAGTACATAACAATTCAAAAAACGAATATACAGATACTCCTCTGTGTTTTCTGGCTTATTCTCTGTTACTACAAATACTTTAGATCGATCATATTTAAAAAATAGCATTGGCTTTTGGTCGCCACCTGCTGCTTGTACTACAACTTTCTTCCACCATCTGATAAGATTATTTGTTTTAGGTTGTGTAAATATCTTATCAGTGAGAGCAGAGTCTTTGTAGTTCTTTACCTCTATGCAATAATGATTTCTCTGATTAGGGACATATAAGTCCCCTTTCAGATATTCAAGAGCGCCCGAGGCAGGCACTCTCTCAAATTTCAGTCCGGTCGCTTCCCTCAGCATGTCCCTCACTAGGTACTCGCCTCTCGCTCCCTTCGCTCTCGAATCTACCATCTTCGTCCTCTTCTTTCTTGGGGTCTGATACTGCTTGATCCCAGTTATTTTGTTGTGCCCACCACATTCTTCGTCTACCTGCGCTCATCCTTACTCCAATACGCTAGTGTTTCCATCCTTGACTACTTCGATTTTTTCTAATAGTGGGTGAGACCAACCATGAGAAACTAGATAGGTATTCATATCTTCTCGTAGTAGAACTTCTACTATACGTTCCTTTCCGGCATCATCAAGAACACTAATAACTTCATCTAAAAACAGTACATTGATTTTAGACTTTGAGATACTACTCATCAGTCTACGAATAGCTATCAAAGTAGCAGTATTTACCCTAGCCAACTCGCCAGACGAAAGTGCTAGAATATCTACTACATTACCGTTATCAGTAATTTGTACGTTTAACTTATCATTTGAAACAACAAACTCTAGTGTAAACCTACCATCAGAAAGTTCAGCCAAGTACTCGTTTGCTAACTCTTCGAGTTCTCCAACTAAGTTTTCAATCTTGTATGCAAGTAAACCATTTGTGCTAAAAGACTTCTTCAATACTTCTAAATCCGCTTCTAGTTTTTGGTTGCCTGCAAGTTTTCCATCGTACTCTTCTTGCTGTTCAACGAACTCTTCTGTCTGCTCTTCTATCACTTGAATACGAGTATTGAGTCTTGTTCGTCTTTCGTTCTCTGCTGCATTTTCTGCCAATTGGGTTCTGGCTTCGGATAATACGCTCTTCAGTTCCGCGATTTTTGAATCCACTTCAGACTCTTCCAGTATCTCCGTTGGTAGAGATTTGTCGTACGAGCGATATAAGTCTTCCCATTCCTTTTGCGCTTTTTGATTCTTTTCGAAAGTAGCATTGTTTGCTTTAATCTCTTGAATCAGAGGACGAATCCCCAGAGCTTTGCCATGAGCTTCATCACGCTTTGTGCGCTCGCCTTCAATCATTGCTTTTTCAGAAGAGACATCAATAGATTGCCCACAAGTAGGACACTCTTCAGAAATTTTCTCTAATCTGTCCAGAGTCCGTTGAGCACCCGTAGCGACTGCTTGTAAAGACCCTAGCTCTTCTTGTAAATCATCGTAAGACTCCCAGCAAATTGTACTAGCAGAGATAGCACCGATGTCTATCTTGTCCAGCATTATTTTATACTGATTATTCTCTCGAATCTTTTTATTTTTTTCAGAGATATTTTCTTTCTCTGTCATCCAATGACGCAAAGCTTCTTCGTCTTCAGATGTATTAATTTGTAAATCTAACATGGGTAGTATGGATGTATCGGTCAATTTATTTGTTTCTAACCATTTTTCTACTGTTGCAAGTTTCCCTGCTATGGTAGATGACGTATTCGATACTTCCCTAGATGCAGCTTTGAATACTTCGAATAACTCAACGTATTTTTCTAAGTGTAGAAGATCAATAAGAAACTTCTTACGATTTGCATCTGTAGCAGTTAAGAACTGCAAACTCGCATTAGTATTTTGATATACTAGCTGCGAAAAGGTTTTAAAGTCAACTCCAAGAATCTCCTGAAGACTCTTGTAAGTATTCGTAGCCGTATGGCTAGAGATATCAGTACCGTTCTTTTCAAGTTTGACTTTGATGTTTGTTTTGCGATTAACAGTAATTTGATAACTATCGTCATCTTTAGTAAAAGACAAAGATATATTATAACCGTCATTCACATAGCGATTAGGAATGTCTGCTTTTTTGATACCCTTAGAGTTCTTGTTATACAGTGCTTCCTCAATGATTAACGGGATGGACGACTTGCCCATCCCGTTAGTACCAAGGATTTGTGTAACAGTATTGTCGTCTAATTGTAACTCATTACCAGAACCATAACTAAAGCAGTTATCCCATTTCAATGTTTGTAGTGTAATCATTGTATGTTCCTATGATGTCTGGTATTTTTTCAGGATTAATTTCTAGTATGTACGTTAGGTATTCTACTAGTTCTTGTTGTATACTCATCTCTTTATCCATAATAAGAGATGCTTCTGACTTTCGTTTTACTACTTTTTTATCTAGCAGTTCTGAGTTCTTTACTCCAGCTAGATCCTGCATATCCCCTTCTACTTCATAGATCGTGTGATCAAAATCAGTAGCAGTCATATCTTCACTACTTGTAACTGTCTTACGAATTAGCTGTGGTAGGTTAAACTCTTCCCACATCCAAGTCCAGTCTTGTTCGTTGATAAGCAGATATCCTGTTTTTACTCTACTTCTATGAAAAGAAGTAGTCATTGGACTACCTGGGTATACAATATTACGTTGACAGTTGCTGTGAGCGTGTAGATCACCTGCAAATACAACAGGGAAGTCTTCAAATAAATCTAAGTCAACTTCCGGTTTAACGTGTGGTGGTATCTCCCCTCTGACATGAGTGAATAGAGGCTGACTCGTATCAAAATGATCTATACTACCTTTGCGGTGTAAGTCTGCATAAGGTAGTATACCGAAACCTAAATCATTGTCTACATAGGACACATCTACTATATGAATAAGAGGATTAATATCTCTACTAACTTGCTTTAGTTGAGTAAAGAAAGTCTTATTCTTCTTAGTAGCTTCATGGTTTCCATCATAAATAATAGTTGGAATCTTTACTCCACGAATAAACCTGAAGTAAAGCTCCAACTCTTCCATATTCGGAAGACGATCAAAGAGATCGCCTCCGATTATGTGCATATTACATTCTTTTTCTAGTTCGTAAACTTGGTTGAAGAACATTTGATAACGGTTTGTAGCCCATTTTACTGGAACATTCTTTTGCCCCAGCTTGATGTGCCAGTCTGCCGTAAAGAGAATCATCCTACATTGAACTCCGCGTCAAGAGCTTCGTCATCAGTCTCGTCACCGTGGTTACGAACTCGATCAAGCAACTCTTTCTGTGCATCAGCAGTAGGACGAGTCATTACATCATCCATAGACTTCAGGTCAGCAATAGTTGCACGCTCTTCGTCTGTAAGAGGACGAGGCTTGCACTTCAATGCTTGCAACTGATACTCTACATTGTAAGGTAATGGGCCAGTCTTTACTCGCTTGAAGCAAATATCCCAGCCAGTTTCAGGGTCTGTAGGATCGCCCAAGTCTTCTGCAGCAGTAATAATTTGCTCCCACAGCTTCTTCTTGAGGTTTACTACTTTGACTTCACCGTTGTCGATGCACTGAGTAGCATAGCTCCAGCCACATTTAAGGTCAGGATAGTACTCGCGTACCCAGTCTTTTTCTTGATTGTTGAATCGCTCAGAGTTTCTATCAAAAGACAGACACTCCATAGGAATGTTTTTACCGTTCTCGCCTTGAATCCAGTAGACATAACGTGCAAGAATGTCGCCAACTACGCGCATTTTGTTGTCACCGTCTTTGTACTGAAAAGATGAGATTGAGGATTTTTGGGCTCCGCCCGTTTGCTTATTGAATGATAATGCCATTAGTGTATAGTCTCCAGTGTGACTTCTTCATAGATCAACGTTATTTCGTCGGGTAGTACTATGAGTAGCCTGTTATCGTTTATTTCGTCTAGAGGCACAGGACAATGTAGTGCGTCTAGCGTAGTTTTTTGTGTTGCAAAATAATCCGCTGTACTTCTAAGAGAAGCCAGTGCGTAATATATGCAAAGTTCTTTTTGTGTGTACTTATAAGAATTGTAAAGAAGCATCTCTCCATGAAGGAGAAAACTATCGCCTGTAAAGTCTTTATAGGAATATTTATAGATAGGGTCATACTTGTTACGAGGGATCTGACTGTTTACCAGCATTTCCATAATCATGTTACAAGTAGCAATATTTCCTTGCGCCGTATCAAAAACCTTTTTCCAATCAAATAAGAGCACTATTATACTTCCTTTTTACCAAGTTGTCAAGAATTATTTTTTTAAAGGTACTTCATGTCCCAACCCTGCTTCATATAGAACCCAACACGATTGGAGGCTTGTTTTCGAGCCGTATTTCCTTTCAGGTGTATATCTATAATAACAGGGTCGATTTTACCTTCTTTCTTCCGAATCACTCGTCCACAAAGCTGTGTCAACAGTGGTTCATTATTTACAGGGGTTGCCAGTATGAGACAGCTAAGTGTGTCTACTGATATACCTTCTGAGAAGATAGCCTGCGTTCCGTACAGAACATTCGCATCCCCGTAGAGTATTTCATCTACAAGTGTTTCTCTATCTTCATGAGACACCTCTCCAGTAACACAGATTGATTTGTCTCCTGTAAGTTCGGAACAAGCCTTCAAAAAGCTTACTCTATCACTTACTACTAACACTTTGTGCCCCTTTGCAGCGTAGGCTGCAGCTAGGAGGGCTATTGTATGTCTGTACTCATCATCATTTGCCAGCTTTGTAACTCTGTTAGCCCAAGGGATTCTAGCTCCATCCATGAATCGTATCTCTGACGGTACAATGTGCACTGTAGGGGTCATATAGTTTTCTTTGGGTGGCTTGAAAAGAGTATTACCAAAGTAATCTCTGAATACAACGTGTTTTCCATCCTTTCTTTCTATAGTTCCCGATAACCCTATCTTATATCTACAGTAATTTGTATCTAGTATCTTACTAAAGGTCGGGCTACTAACATGGTGCATCTCATCTAGTATGACAGTGCCAAACTCTTTACGAATCTTGTCTACGTTTCGGTACAAAGTCTGAGTATTGCCAATGACGATAGGAGCATCAAGTTCAAACTTTCCACTGCCTATAATGCCAGCCTTAATTCCGTAGACTTTTTCTACTTCTTTTGCCCACTGATTACGCAGAGCTACAGTATGGGTAACGACAAGTGTTTTCTGACCAAGCTTACCAGCGATAGCTAAACCTGTAAATGTCTTACCCCAACTCACCCATGCGTTGATTATGGAATTGTCTTCGATTGCGTCATAAACATCCTTTTGGCTCTGTCGTAACTCAAACTTAAACTCTGGAAATTCTACAGGCTTGTTTACTCGCCTATCGACTATTTCGTAATTTGATGGTATCAAATCCGTACGTCCAATAGGTAATGAGACTAGCCCGTTACGAATAATTCCCATATTCTTGATCACTTCAGGTGGGTCAAGAGGATTGTGCGTAGGAATAGTATAGGTGAGCTCTTTGTCGATTCTCTCCTGTACTTCTTCGGTACAATCCATGTATATTCTGTGACTTATGACTGCTTTCATGGATAGATCGCTCGCTGTAGAGTTTTAGCAGCCTGTACTGTCAAGTAGTTTTCGTGCACTTGCATACATATCTGCGGAATTTCCAAATCCTGTATCATAATACTAAGAATTGTATCTGCAACAACAGTCCAACGCATACTAGCAATGCCCGGCAGTGCCACAGCTCCTAGATCCATTGTAGTTATTCTGCATCTTTTTTCCATACAGTTCCAATGTAAATTATTAGCATAGTGGTTTAATGCTGCTTTCTGTGCGGCATACATATACCCTTTGGAGATATTTGGCTGAGAGGCACGAGAAGATATATTAAAAATTATCTTATTGGCATCAAACCTCCACTCCTTGAATACATACTCTAGCAACTCTACTTGCTTGAAATCAACGTGTGCATAATTGATAAAAGCGCTATAGTCGTTAATATCTACTCTGCCTTCTAGAATGTCTTCAATCCTACACGTATCAATCTCCAACAATTTGTCAAGAGATGTATAGAGTGTACTAGTTCCGGTTATTAAGGTTTTCATAGTGCTCCTTTACTAGATCAAACGAGGGTTTTCCAAACAGAGAACCGTCTACGCTACATTTATTGCAGGGAGACATAGATCTATCACCCTTCATTAGTTTTTTACGAATCTTGGTCATAGGCTTACTGAACCATACATCGTATAAAGAATCTTGTAATAAATTACCTACTACGTGTTCTCTGCCCCAATCATTACTGCAGAACAGCACATCTCCATTCCAATCGACAAACATTTTATAGAAGGGGTAGTGGCAAGGTTTACCTTGTAACGCAGTAACACTGCTTTCCTCTACTCCTACCCAGTCCATAACTCCGCTTCGATTGTTCAGAATTAAACCATGCTTCTCAAAATCACCCCAATGCATACGGTACTTGTATCTATCCTGTGGAATATCTTTCATGATTTCATCAAAGTGTTCCATCTGCTCTATACCATCATAGAGGTTAATATACAAGATGTCGAGACCCCGTAGCGAGATCAAGTCTTTTGCATACTCCCCAGTCAATCTATCCCCATTAGTGTTACACTCTATAGTAGCGTCTGGTAAATTTTCTCTAAAAGCTGATACTATTTCTGGAAACTGAGGATTGAGTAAGTTCTCTCCGAACCCGCTGAGAGATATCTTGCCTTTAAAATCATTAGAAGCAAGCTCTTCAGCAATAGTAACAGCACCTTTTACGGTCATATGAAGGTTTCGGTTAGGAAACACCTCTGGATCATGTCTAGGGCAGAATACACACGTTCTATTACACAACTCTGTAGTATTAATTTCTACAGTAAGTATAGAACGCAGAGGCGAGTCTTTGGTATTCTTTGACCAGTGTGCGGCTTCTTGGTTTCTTCTGTGTTCCAAGAAGTCGTACTGGTCTACTGCTACTGTGGGTATCTTCATAAGTCTAGTTCATTCTTTGCGATAATGTAAGTTTTTACAAATTCAGATCTGACAATATCTTCTACCTCGAACTCGATAAAAGTAAACAGATCCATGCGTTTTAGAACTTGGAAGAAGTCTTTGAGGCCGTTTGCCCTAAGATCTGCCTGTCTAAAGTCTCCGCAGAATATGATTCTACAGTTCTCGCCCATACGGGTAATAATAGAATCTAACTCATGGAAAGACATATTTTGACACTCATCAATAAGAATAACTGCATCTCTGAGTGTAATTCCTCGTATGAAAGAAGTCGTCATAAACTCTACTAAGTTTTTCTGTTTTAGTATTTCGTAGGCATCGCCTCTACCAAACAGATCATTAGCAATATCTTTATAAGGCTCTTCGTAAACAGAGGCTTTTTCCTTTTCTGTACCAGGTAAGAATCCAATGTCTCTTGTAGGTACAGCACTTCGTATAATTACTAGCTTTTGAAAGGCTCCTTTTGCCATATCATCGTATGCTAGGTACGAGGATATAAACGTCTTACCTGTTCCTGCAAGTCCATGCAGTACGAGGTGTTTGTTAGATTCAAATGCTTTTAGCTGGTTACGTGTTAAAGGTTCTATTTCTTGCAGTTCAAAGTTGACTCCTGCAAGAGTTTTTCTTCGTTTTCCCATATTATACTTTCTTTCTGGTATCTTTGAGTTTCGTTTCCGAATACTCGTAAAGCACCCACGGAAGTCCATGTAAGTGCAGAACCCCTGCCCAAAGCATTCCATCTTCAGGAGGGCGTGGAACGGTAAAAGGAGTGTTATGTCCTTGTACCTTTATAAGTGTAGCTGTATCTTTTAGCTGCACCTCTTTAATTCTTAAATATTTTAACTGTGCAAATCGTGTCTTTTCGTACACAAAAGGTCTTCCTAGGTTGTCTATAAAGTACTTAGTTTTTTGTTTTAGTATACCGTTGTACGAAGCGATCATCTTTTTTAAGGGAAGAATATTCTTATGAGCTGTTTGCATACGCCTAGCACCAAGAGTTCTGCCCTCTTTATTTGTGTCATCCACTATCTTATCGCTAAGAAAAAGGAGTCCATCGTGCAACTCCCAATTTCCTGAAGGCAATAAAAATACAGGGTACTCTACACTTGTGCGTAGATTACGATATGTGATCACCATACATTTTCTCGAATTTTCCGCCTGAGTAGTCTTGGTGAACAATCTCAAAGTCACAACCTACAGGAGCTCCTGGTATAGAAATACCTCTGTCCATCTGTATAAACTTGGCTAACTGCTCCATGTACTCCTCTACTTCATCATCTGGCACTTCTGCTAGAATGGAATCGTGTACGAGTGCGAAGATGCGAGCCTTCTTACCTGTAGACTTAATCCACTCGCTCATATCAATAGCACCTAAGAGGTTAATATCAGAAGCAGCAGACTGCACCAGAAAATTAAGACCAGACCTAACGCTATGGCTCTGGATGCCTTTGTCTGTCGATGCGACATTTGGTAATCTCCTTTTTCTTCCGAAGAAGCTATAAATGAAACCATTTTGCTGAATGAACTTCTGGTTCTCTTCAATCCATGATTTTAACTTGTGAAACTCTTTGAAATAGTCGTCAATGACTTCCTGAGCTTCGTTTCTAGTGAAAGGTTTACCACTGTCTTTTGTGACTTGCTCACTAATCTTGTTTGCGCCAGCACCATACATGATACCAAAGGTTACGGCTTTAGCCGCCTGACGTTGCATACTGTATAATTCTGCTACTTCACCTACTTCGCAAGGTAGCTTAAATACTTTGTGGGCAATCGCACTGTGGAAGTTGCCTCCAGACTTGAACACATCCATAAGTGCTTTGTCTTTTGCGAGTACAGCAGCGACATATACCTCTGCTGTGGTCAAATCCATTGCTACAATTTTGTGTCCCTCAGCTGCCTTAATACATCCTTTAACAATGGGATTGTCTCTTGGTAGTTGCTGCATATTAAGCTTACCGCTAGAGCTAAGCCTGCCAGAAGTTGTACCATGAAGGTTAAAACCAGTACGTAGTCTACTATCGCGATCCAACTGTGGGAAGATTTTGTCCAAATAAGTATTTTTAATTTTGGATTTTTGTCTGATAGCAAGGATAAGTCCGGGGACATCGGATTGCCTTGCCAATTCTCCAAGTACTTCCGCGTCTGTGCTGTTCGCTCCAGTGCCAGTTTTCTTTCCAGTAGGAGTGAGACCAATAAAGTCGAAAAGAAGACTACGAAGCTGAACAGTACTGTTAGGATTAAAATCTTTTCCATTAATTTGCTCAAATTTACTAATAGCGGGATGCTTATACAACTCTGCTACTGCTTCATCAATCTCATCCTGCATAAGAGACTGTGACTTGAGCAAACGCTGCTTATCAAAAGGTACGCCGTTATCTTGGATGTCCGTTAGAAAACGGCAACCGGGGATTAGTATGTTATCGTACACTTTTGCTAGGCGTTTATTCTGCTTAATCTTTACAAACTTTTCGTAGATCAGAAAAGTACAGGCAGCATCCATACCAGCGTATAGTTTCATTACATCAAAGGGAATATCTCCCCAGTTGAAGTCGTTTTTGAGAATACCATTTTGTTTACGATAGTTATCTATCCACTGGTACATGGGCTTCTCATAGTCACCATAGATAGTATACTTCATAGATAACTGCTTTAGACCGTGAGTACCAGGGTTCTCATCAATCAAGTAGTGTAGAAGCATTGTATCTTCGAAGCTAGGGAAGCTGAAGTTAAAATGATACTCAAAGAATGCCATATCGAACTTGGCATTGTGGAATATTACTGTTTTCTTATCGAACAGCTCTTGCAACAGTTGTTCTGTCTCTTCATCAAAACACTCGGTGTCTATGTATGCACCGCGATCAGCTTCATAACTAAGACTAATGCCAAGCATATGGCCGTCACGTGGATAAAGTCCGGTTGTTTCCGAGTCAAGAGCAACGTAAGGAAGAGGGGCGTCAATAGCAGCACGTATAAAAGCATTGGCTTCCTCCGTATCTTGAATACCCCAAGCATTGTATGTAGTAATTACCGTGTCTTGCTTATCACCAGTAATGTACTCTATGATACTTTTCTTGGAGTCATCCCATGTGCGTTGTGCTTCGGGCTTGAATGCGAGCATGGCAGGGTTAATGACAGGCAGGAACTTCTCTTCGACTTTCTTGCCAGAGTATTCTGTGACCGAATTCACAGACGTAAAGTACTTAAGTGCGTCACTACCTACGACAATAATCCAGTCGTATGCGTCAATATCAATCTCGATATCGCAATCTCTTTTGAGTACTTTTTTAAGGTAGGGGTCAGAACAGAGCTGATATTGATCAAACTCGAACTCATCATCAAACTCCCTCTTGAAATTTGTCTTACTTGGTTTAGTTTCTACTAATGCAACTTTAGGCATATAATTTTCTCTTTAGTGTTTGTACTGATTTTAAGGGTAGCGCACCTGGATCTGTGTCCTTGAGAGCTACATTTCTTGATAGCAAGCCTACTCGCTCTGCCATCTCTTTTACTATCTTTGCAGCATTCTGACCTGCATCGTCTCCATCAAAGAAGATAATTACTTCCTCTACACCTTGTATAGAAAGCATACGTAGTTTATCTTCATTGATGTTCTTTGTTCCAAAGCAACATACTGCATTGTCTAATCCTTTATCATGCAGATTGACCATATCGTAGATACCTTCTACCAATATGACAGAACCTTGTATAGGATCTACTGGAGGATATAAAGGCATCTTCGCACCCGCAGGCGAGATCATGTACTTAGGTGTGCCTCCTGTAGTGTGACGACCATTAAATGCTACAATTCGACCTGATATATCTCGTACTGGAAATACAATACGACCGATATGGTCAGGATCATGGTGTTGAAAAGCTTCAAACTTCTTGTATGTCTCAGGTTTGATTTCTCTCCAAGTACCTGTGTAGGGTATAATATTTTTGGGAAAAGACAAACCAACCGACTCAGACCTCTTCTCTCTAATTTTCTTTTTTAGTAATTCTCGTCTTAGTTGTAGCTGGTTTGCCTTTTCGCCAAAATGGGTAAAAATGTTTCCTTTATAACCACAGGAAAAGCACTGGAATACTCCAGTAATCTTATCAATCCGCATACTAGGATTTCTATCCGCGTGCTCAGGATTGAGACAGCTAACGATAGCGTCAGCGCCTTTGGGTATAAAATAAACATCTTTTGAGGTTAGTAGTTCTTCTACTGTCAACGTCCAATATCCTTAATGTTTTCTGTACTGATTACTTGATAAGCACCTTTGTTATAGGCAGGTGCAATTGTATAGGTACTAGCTAACTTTGGTTTTTCTACTAACTCTGTATTATGGCCGCCCTGATCGCAAGACTTATACTGCGGAGTCTCTCTACGATAAGTAGTAGTTTCTTCTAGGGGCTGAAATTTAGGTGTATAACGCTTAGACTTGGGCAAAGGCTTTCGCTTTCTACCTGAGCTAGTGTGTCGTAAACTACCGAATGTAAGTGCCATATGCTTTATCCCCTTTTAAGTATCCGTATATTATACGCAAAAGAAGATAAAAAGTCAAGAAATATTTTTAAAGATCATCAATATCTTCGCCAGTCTTGTGCGAGGAATCGTCTTTCTCTTGAGGAGTCATTGCAGTCTCTGGGCCGATCTTTAGGCTGTCCCAATCTACTTTAGAGCTGAAAGAGTTCATGGAAGCTGAACGCATTTTTACACAGTTAAATGTAATGCACTCGTCCTCATGATCCCAAGTCTCCAAAGCATAAGCGGCATCTGCCGCATCAAGAATACCTTTAGCGAATCGTGCTTCACCAGTTGCGTCTGTTTGGTAGGGAGATATTACAGTACAGTCATACTCTTGTGCCATTGACTTCAATGCTTTACTTACTTCGATCTGTTCAGTCCAATCGTACTGACCTCCACGAGAAGGTAGACTCGACCGCTTTACCTGATTAATATAGTCAACAATAATGACGCCAACATTCAAGGGCTTAACTTTTTTGTCAAGCTCTGCACGAATCTTGGAGAGAGTGAGAGATGCATCATACACTACGTCCAACTGCTGAGTCGGGAGAAGCTCGCAGGTGTTTTTTAGTGATGTATGCAACTTCTCAAAGTCACGGTGTTGTCTATACTCCTTCAAGCGGTCTTGCCCATCAACATAGCGACCTGCCCACCACGTAGCTACTTTCTCCCACTCGGTAACACTCAGATTCTGAGTACGGAGGCGAGAAAAAGGAACTTCTGTAGCGATAGAACAGCATCGTTGGAGGATCGACCGGCTATCCATCTCAATAGTGAAATACATAGCCGATCTACCTGAAGCGTAAACACTGGTTGCAATGTTTGCACAAATGACAGATTTACCAGCACCCCGTTTACCACCGAACATAACAAGATCTCTAGGAGAGAACTTTATGTCGTGGTCGTACTCTTCATTGAGTCCGAGGGCCATATACCTGGCTAAATCTTCTTCTGGCTCAAACAAGTCAATACGTTGCATACTTTCTTGTGGGTCTTCGAGATCAACCTTATCTTCAACGTCTAGGACGATCTGATGTAGGTGGTTTACTGATTCCTGAGCATTCTCAAATGCAACAGAGTTTTCAATATAATCTTCGAGTGAGTCCAGAATTTCTTTTTGAGTGTATTCGTTCTTCAGATACTCAAGAAGCATCTGAGGGTCTGCATCGACCTCGACTGCTTCTACTGCGTAGAGTTTCTCTCGAGTAGCTGAATCACGAATCTCAAACTTTAGATCTTCAATCGTAGGCATTCTATGGAACTCTTCACAATGCTTATCAATAATCTTATACAGACTATGATACTCAGTTGCAAAGTATTGCTTATGCGCTACACTCCAGGTCTGAAAGTCCTGTAGTGTAAGCACTTGCTTAATAAGCGCACTAGCGATGTTCAATTGAAAGTCTCCCGATTTCAAATCTAAAATGTAGGGTAGACCCCGAAGAGCCTACCCTTGTGTGTAACTAAGAAGGATTAAGCTGAAGCTTTTTCTTTCTTAGAAGCGCCATCATAGTCAGCGGCTGAAAGGCCACGACGGGTGAGCATAGTCTTAACGCCACGGGCGGTCTTACCAATTTGCTCTGCGATAGCTTCGACAGTCTGGCTACCAATGTCAGCGATGTCAGCCAAAGGATCTTCCTTAGAAGCGCCTTTAGTAACTTCCTGCTTAGGGATAGCGTCAATGTCGCCTGAACGGAGCAAGCTAAGAGCTTTACCACGTACAGAGTTTACTGAACGGTCAAGTGCATCAGCGATAGCTTCTACGAAAGCACCATCATTGACCATGCCAATGAAAGTAACTTCTTCGTCAGCTGAGTAAGTGCGAACAGACTCAACTTTAGGAGCTGGCTTAACATGGCCAGTCAGTTCCATAGACAAAATCTTGCCTTGGATTGACTTAGCTGAGAATGCGCCATCTTCAAAGTGAGAAGCGATTTCAGCATAAGTGTAAGTGCCGCTGTTGTCAGAGACAAAAGCTGCAAGGGTAGCTTCTTGAGCATCAGTAAATGCGCGTGAAGCACTGGCAGAAGCCAGCTCTACATCGTGACCCATCTTGCGCAATTTGCTAGAGATAGAACGGGTAGAGGTTTCAAGGTTTACTGCTGCTTCTGCAACAGTAGCTTGGGATACGGGGCTTTCGCCACCGACAAAATCAGTAAGAGCGGTAGTACGCTCGTCAGTCCACTTGGGTAGTGCCATTTTATTATTCTCCAATAAAATCTAAAAGGTTAGTTATGATTTGAACGCCAGCATCTCTGGCCTTCTTAGTTTTCGCAGATTCAACTCCGCTTTCGTTTACTAGGATGGTGACATCCTTAGTCAAGCTCGTCTTGACCGCATAACCAAGCTCTTGTAGTTTGTTATGAGCCTCGGCTTTCGTTTTGTAACTGGTAAGTTTACCACTAATACAAACCGTGCCGTGGGTTATGTTTGTTGTTTGAGTCTTCTCAAACTTGAAGCTAAAAGGTAATAATGATACTTGGTAATATTCATTCTCAAGCCATTCACACAAATTAGCAGTAGACTTCTCACCAAGTCCAGCCTGTCGGCACATATCGTAGTCTATATCTTCGATGTCTTCGCAGACTTTGGATAGTTTTTCCGATGCTGATTTACCAATGAGAGGTATACTAAATGCAGGCAACAACACGTTAAGTGGAGCACCGCGAGAGCGTTGCAACTCATCTACTAACTTTACAGCAAGTCGCTCTGAGCCTAGTGACTCGGCGATGTCTTCTACGCTTCTATCATAAAGTTCCTCTAGGGAGACAATATCTAGTTTAGCAATAGTAGCAGGGCCAAGACCTTTGATCTTCAAAGTCTTTGCAAAGTGTTCGATAAGTTTTGCAACTTTCTCACCACAAAGTGGATTTTTACAATACAGAAGATGATTCACACTTTCTAACACCGAACTACAGCTAGGGCAGTTTGTTGGGGCTTCGATAATGGTCATCGTGATTCCTCTGAAATTGAAATAGTATTATACGGACTTTTAAGGTTTCTGTCAAGAATTATTTTTTTGCAGGTAGCAATCAATCTAATCTCCTAACAATCCGAGGTATGATCTCGCCAGAGCGGATAACCTCTACCTTACAACCTATCTCAAGATCAAGGTCGCGTATGTACTCAATATTGTGCAGAGTTGCTCTAGCAACTGTAGCTTCACCTATAACACAAGGTTCTAAGATAGCTACTGGACTAACAACTCCACTCTTACCCAACTGCCATACTACATCCAACAGCGTGGTCTCCACTCCCGCGACCTGCTCTTTCAGAGCAAAGGCACCTCGTGGGTGTTTAGCGGTGTAACCTAACGCATCGAATTTTGCATTTGACTTGAGACGATATACTTTGCCATCCTGAGGATAGGCATCTGCTTTAAAGCGAGTAACCACATTTAGACCCATCTTATGTAGTAGCTCAAGGCCACAAGCATAATTAGCAGTCCAACTTGGTGTAACATCGTATGCTACAAATACTAACGGGCGTTTCTTGAACTCTTCTAGACCCGAAGATCCTTTAAGTCCGAGCGACCCCGAAGCGAAATTACGAGAGTTAGGTACACTACTTGGAGCAACAACTTCGCCAGTAATCTGCATGAGTCCAGTATCATTGCACTCATTAGGGACTAACTGACGCATCTTATCTGTAATGTCACGACCCTGAAGACCGTCCCCACGAGTGAGAGCGAGTTCAAGATTGCCGTCAACATATAGAAGAGACACTGCTGCACCATCCAACTTAGGGGTAACAATACATTCATCAATAGGCAGAGGAGCATCGTTGAGGTCAAAGCACTTCTGAAGAGAGTACATCTGGTACGCGTGCTTTACAGCATCTGTAACAGTGTAGCCCACTTTAGTATAGTTGTGCTTGTCTGCTAGAAGGTCAAACTCCGCATCAGAGATAGCGGGGGTACCTTCGTAGTACAACTGGCTCATCTTGTCTAAAAAGCTCTGCATGGTATTCTCCTAAATAAGAAAGTATATTATACGGAACTTTAGCAAGATTGTCAAGAACTATTTATACATATCCTGAATTAGATCTGAAAAGTGTTCTTCAATCAAACTTTTAGACTCTGCTAGAGACAGTATCTCTATCAAGCCTGCAAACATCTCTCTTGAGTTAGAAAGATCAAGAGGCATTGCTACTCCTTCGGGTGTTGGTTTCCATTCTTCTTCGAAGTCCATATAGTATTTACGCAGGTGCATATATTCTACGCCTCGAAAAGTATTGATGGTAAGTCTTATCTGTATTTCTTTTACTTCATCATAATGTATAACACGAGAGTATGCTTCAGGAGCCTGGTATAAGTCCATTACTTTCTACCCTCATTCTTGAGAATAGATGATAATGGCACTACACTAGACACATTCGCAGGTCTGAGTAATCGGTATGAATCGGTATCCCAACAGAAGAAAAGAAGAGTGTCGTCAGTTTCCTTGGCTCTATTCTTCTTTTTCCGAATATAGGGAGTTGTGAAGTCCAAAGTACAAACATTGTACTTTAACTTTTTGGAGTGCTCACTACGATAAGTAATAACGGCATCCCCATAGTCGCGCACTAAATGTGCCAGTTCTTGCTTTTTCACTATAGCTCCTTGGTAGTATTTCAGCAATCATTATTGTGAATCTACTTACTGCAAGGTCTATATTTTAGATACAAAAATACCCCGCTAGACGAATCTAGCAGGGTATTAAACTTATGCTTCGTTGATAGCGACTAAAATCGAAGTAAAGTATTGAGATGCTTTACCAGTAAGTTTGGCAATGATCTCTTCATCTACAGGCTGTCCTGCATCGCTAAGAGCCGCAATGAGCGCCTCAGCAGCAGCAGCTTTAGATACTCGCGTACTTGCTGTGCCTGTAGATCCACCACTAGATTTAGCGGCAGGTGTTTTCTTAACATAAACGCCAGCTTTTGTTAAGATCATCCGAACACCGTTAGGTGACTCGTCTAATTCTTCTGCAATGTCTTTTACAATCTCCATAGATGTTTCTGGAGTTGGTTCTGCTTCTTCATACAGACTTACTGCCTGTGCTTTCTTATCGTCATCCCAAGCCACTTTGCGTGTCCTCTTGTTAGGGTTTTTGTTACCTGGGCAGTCGCCCAGACTTTGTAGTTGTTGAGTATAGAATCGGTCGCCCAATGTTATTCTCCTTAATTTGAAAAGATATTATACGGCAATTTTAACATCTTTGTCAAGAATTATTTTTTACAACCTCTCTAAATTTACTCCGTAAGCCCGCAAATGTTCTAGCTTACATAACTCATAAGCTGGGGCGTATGCGGAAAACCCGCCCTGTGTTACGTTTGAAAAGAAGTTATCATCATCTTGTACCTTCTGTCGAACGTACACTGAGTATGCAGGACAGCCATACTTCTTCTCATAGTCAACCATACCCATACCTTTCTTATTAGCAAGATACTCAGGTGTTAGTCTGTGTTTTACTTCTACAGCCGCATGATAAGTAGCAGACCATGCAATCTCACCCTCTGCAAAGTCGTCAGACATACACTCATCAGGATAGTAGTGTGCGGTTAGTCTTTCGTCTTTTCCTGCGGGTCTTTGCGGGACTCCAACTCTTTCAAGAAGAGATCGTACAAAGGAAGCACTCCTGAAGAGGAGCTTTGAGATATCTGTAATAGTATCTCCTCCGAGGTAGTTTTCGCACGCAAGAGCGATTTCTGCATCACTCGCAGGACGGCCTCGTAGACCTTGTTTACGCTTTTTAACATATGCTTTCGTCTCCTCATAATCCTCGATAATCTTAGTTAGCCTAGTTGTGTTGTAGGCTATGTTAAGAATATCACAGGCTTCCTTTTTTGTTATAGCTTTCTCCGAAGAACTGGGGTTTAGCAGCATAATAACTTTCTGGATGTTTGCTGGTGATAGGTTTTCGTAACTCTTCTTCTTTACTCTCTTCTGTGCCATTCTCTAACTCCAATTCTAGTTTAAACATCAAGCAACAAATAGCGTGTGCTAGATGGGATAAATTTGTTTCTGGATCTTCTAGTTCTCCATCCAGATGGGAGAATATGTGCCGAAGTGCACCACCACTGTATCTCTTCTGTGCATCCTCTAACTTACGCCAGTTTTCTTCATCGTACTTGGCCGCACCAAATGTCAATACTTTAGCTACTTCTACTGTAGCTTTGGGAGGCAGAAGATACATCTTAGGTTTTTCACTATCAAACTTTCTACCAGCCTCTTCCCATATAGGAAACTCCCCGCTAGGGGCTGTATTCACCATACCCTTTAGGTCTTTAATCTCCATGTACGAACTCCTGTATCATAGGGAAGAAAGGTTCGATTTCATTTGCACACTGCTTTGCAATATCCATATGTTCTTTCTGAGTACCAGGAGTAGTTCGTACATCAATGTAGTGAATCCAAGAACGTATTGTGCCCTGCATATACAGACGAGTCTTTGTTAGACCTTCTGGCAGTACACTTCGTGCCTGCTCTTTAGCAATACCATGTTCTAGTGCCCACTTGTATACACCCGAAGCGCAGTCAATTACTTTCTTCTGCTGGGCAACCCAATGTCTGTGTAGCAGTTCGTCTTCACTTTCAATACTGTTCTGACGATTCTTAGTATCCTGCATACGCGTCTCTCGTAGTTCGAAAGGCCAGCTATCCAAAGCACTAGGATCTGCATAGCGTTGGCTAAACTCCTGAAAGGCAAAGCTACGATGGCGTACTATCTGGTGAGCAATATCACGAGTAGTGTTGATCTCAAGTGCAACACTCGCCATCTCAAAAGGAGACCAGTGTTTATGTTTAATGAGATACCGAATTAGCTTCTCATTTGTATCTGTATTATTCTGATTACTAGGGTTAGATACTCTAGCCATATACGCAATATCATATAAGATATTAGGCGAAGATGTCGATATAAGTTTTACGTTGCTCATTTGGCGGTGATCCTTTTGTCGTAGTCTGCATAGTCCTCGTTCCACCAGTCAGGTTTTGACCTATGCGACCACACGGCAAAGGTGGCTTTATCAAGGTGGTAGTAGTCCCGGTAAGATTGTATAGGGTTGTCGTAGTCTTTAAGTTCATCAGGCATTGCTAGTCCGAATTCTGTGAAGCCGAGTCTTGGCATATTTTTTGGCTCTGGTAGCTTGTTAACCACTTCCACAATCGACTTGTGTTGTTTCGCATAGCGATAATGATATTCGTCATTAAGAGCGTTACCATAACAGTGTGTCCATTCATAATTGTCTAGCGATGAGCGTACCCAGATAGTGCAAGGGTGGTTATACATCATCGGTAGGTATGGGGTTAGAGGTCGTTCTTCCAGAGGAAGATGTTTAATGTCTTTCTTGAGAGCATTGAGATGATCTCGCTCTTCTTTGTTGAGAGCACGCGGTACAAAACCTAGATGTTCGTCAACCCAGATAGCAGTACACATTAGCTGTGCTACTTCTAGGGGCATCTTTACAATATGTTTGTCTACGTGATACTCTGCACACTTGTCGAGGTCATCGTCAAGATAAAATAAATTCATGGTACTCTCCGTAAAATAGAAATGATATTATACTAGATTTGGGAAATGCTGTCAAGAATTATTCTTCGGTTGGTAAGAGTACTGGTTCTTCCCAGAAGTTGATAGCGATACTTTTTCGAATACCTGTTGAAACAGAGGTGATGCCGTGTGGCTTGTCTGACTGGAAAAGTACGATTCTGTTGCCTATAGGCTCTATTATCTTACAGGTTTCTTCGTCCTCTTCCCATACACGGAGATCTCCTCCTGTCACATCTTCGTTTCCAAAGTATATTACTGCTCCAAAGAGAGGATGTCTTACCTCGTCCGTTGTCTCATAGCGGAGTATGTCAAAATCTGAGTGAATATCGAGAGCATACTCAGGATCTTCCGAAACTGAGTGCTGTGTTGTAACTGTAGGCCAGTACTCAAACCCCGCAGCGCGTTCAAAGGGATACTCTTTTCGTATTGCAGGATGCTTCATCATCAGCTCAACTAAGTACTCTCCTATTCCATTGGTACGTTCTGAACCTCCGAAGAGTGCGTCATTCCAATAGAAGCATTTTCGCTCCCAGAAAGGAGAGTTTGTGATTCCTTTAAGTGTACCACTGTCTGCAATAAAATTATCAAATACTAGCACTAGTCTATCCTGTTTCGTCCACGAGTCCAAAGGCATAAAGCGTCTTGAAAGAGAGAAGGGCCTGCATCTAAGTCTCCTCCGTGCCACTTCACATTTCCATCAGTTATAAACTCTTTATAGAGGCGTATTTCTGCTGCCGTATCGTGGGCAGGGTGGGTTCCGTCCTCGACTTGATAGTCTGCGTCTACGTGCTCTGGACGCAATATAGGAAGGTGCCAACTAGCGGTGTGCTGATCTCCTGCAGGAGTATCGTTGCTAACTGTTGCTCTAAATTTAATTACTTTCTGGAAGGCATCGAAGTTCTTGAACGTCAAAGTGTTCCAGGTGTTGCAAACATTAACAAACCAGTGCCCAGTTATAGCACCAGCAGACAGTCTTTTATCTGCCCCAACATTGTTAGCTTCAGCGATGGCTTCTATCTCCGGCTCGGTATACATAGATAGGTGAGGGATTAGAGGTCTTCCTATGGCTGGATTGTATAGGGACTCGTTGAAAAGAACTTTAGTATTTCTATTTACAAACTTTGCAGTTTTAATACGAAGCTGTCCTGTGACCCATATGTCTGTTCTAGCGCCTATCTTATCGGATATAATGCCGTCTGTGAGTCCCTTACCGAAGCGCACTACAACATCGTGCCCATCAATCCAGTCTCCGTGGTTTAGCTCTAAAGAATCTAAGCTATTGCCTACTAGAATAACATTCTTACCCCGTATAAACTCCTTCATCTCATCTAAGGTCATTGTAGTCCTCCGCGAACTCGTCATGGGCATAATCTGTATAGATTGGTGTCCCGTCTGTAAAGTGTACTGCTACTGGATCTTTATTAAAGTTGTAGTAGCCTACTAAATAATTATAGGACTCGTCAAGCCTGCCTATGTCGCTTGCCCACTCGAATCTGTGTAACCACTGAGGGGTCTGTTTGTTTACTGCATCTAGTGTAAGCACTGAGCAATCTTCATGATCACAATTGAACACCATCATAGAACTCCACCATTTACGTGGATACCATTCATTCTTATGTGCTAGAAACTTGTGGTCTTCTCGTACCTGCTTTACAAGATGTTTTACTACTGTTACAGGAGCGTCCCCTAGAAGAGGGAGCATTGACTCAGGGTCTTTACGCCACACAAAGTCACTATCACAGAACATGGCCGTGCCTTTATAACCACACAAATAAGGCACTAGAAAGCGAGTGTAAGTAAACTCGGTAGAGCCGTCCTCTTTCTTTCTTTTGTATCCGTGATCTCTCTGAAGATCCTTCTTATCTAGCAACGTGACTTGGTGTCCGAATCTCTCAATAGACCGGACACATACGTCTGTATTCTCTGGTTGTGTGGAATCGTGTCCTACAAATATTCTCACTCTTCGTCCTTATATGTTTGCAGTTCGCCTTTCTTCTTGGCTTCGCGTTTTCTATCCTTGAATACTTTAGACTTATTGTACCTTCGCTGGAACTTCGCTACTGGATTCTTCTTTTTCATTAGTAGTCACCTCTCTATAGTATACAATTACTTCACCTAACTGGCTAATGTATCTTTTAATTTCTTGCGTATTATAAGCCATTAGCTCATAATCTGCAACTGTCATTGCGACAAACACGAGGTCTCCCCCATGTTTCTTTTTAATATCTTCCTCGAACTTGTCCATGTATGTACGATCTTCTTTCGGTATCTTACGATCCGAAACTACGTACCACTTGGGTTCTTTGAGGTTTAATGGTCGAGGCATAGTTGGCTGTACGATATCTATCTGTATAGGCTTACTAATAACCTCTACCTCTCTCGGAGGCATCTGTAGCAAACTACAACCACTAAGGGTTAGGATTGCTAATGCGATTACTGACTTCTTCAATTGCATCAAATACCTCCTTTGTTCTAGCATTTGCTTGATTTTGTATCTGTCCTGGTCTTGCACTGGCTATCTTCGCAAGGTTGTGTCTACGAAAAATATCTAGGTATTCAGACATCTCAGCTTCATACTGCTGATTCTGTTGTTGCAGTGCAGCACTAGCTTTTGCTGTCTTCTCTGCATTCAGTGTGATTGCGGCTATTGTAGCCTTCTGCTCTTGATCCCGCAGGTCTTGGGCAATGATCACTGCTGTCTGTTCTTCTAATTTATTTTTCATAGGCACAACAGCGAATTGGTAGTACAGAAAACCTGCACTACCCATCGCTGCTATGATTCCCATCAATAGTTTAGACATTTTCCATTCTAACCATAAGTCTTTCTGCTCGATTCCCTACTTGTTTCCACCATAGTGAATCTCTGCCTTCAAGTCCTGCTGTCTTCCAGTCTCCTGCATCAACAGCTTTCTTAAAGTTTTTAAACTTACTAAGACGGGGTCGACCAAGATTAAACATCATGTTGACGAGTATCTCTTGGACTTCCCCTGGATAAGTTTCCCACATATCAAAGAGAACTTTGCACTCCCCAATAGCAATGTCAAGATCAGCTTGGAAGGCTTCTGTGACCCTCTCTTCGCTAACAGGTGTTCCAACGTCACATCCTTGCTCTGGATCTTTATCCGTGATTAAGTGCCCGATACCAAAGGTAGCGTAGCCTAAATGATCAAGATATATTTCGTTTACTATTCCTTCATCTACTGCTAATTGTTTTTGTACTTGTTCTCTATTCATGTTCTACTCCTTAGTATTACATTCCTGCACTGGCGTATATTGTTATAAACGGCAAGGCTAAACAACTGACTGCTGTAACCACTGCGCATACTACGCAAGCGGCCTCGTCTCTCTTTCTCACTTTCGTTCTCCATAGAACTTGGGCAATAGCCCCTGTGTAGGCTACTCCGTGGTGAGCCTACTTTACCTATACCAAGTCTTTAAGGTCTTGATACCCACCTATATGCTCCCCGTCCAATACAATCTGAGGAACCGTCTTCGCGTAGATAAACTTAGCTTGAAACTCTTCTACGCTATAATCAGTGCCTAACTTCAGCACTGACATCTCCATCTTTTTACTTTTCGCAAGTGCGACCGCCATGTCACAGTAAACACAGCCATCTCTACTATAAATTATTATTTTTTGCATACGATTGCCCTAACTTCGTTCTTCGTCCACTGCATACTTTCTATACTGAAGTAGACTCCTAGAGTTTCTTTCCACCACTCTTTGTCTTCTATTATAAGGTGTGCATTGCGTCCATCACTAAGTATAGACATTGCCTCCATAGTACTTATAACAAAATAACCGCACTTCAACATACAATCGCTCATATGTTGTAGTACGTTCTGTAGTAATTCTGGTTCGATATGCTCTAGTACATCAGTACAAACTATCATATCGGCAGGTTGTGGTAGCCCTGACTTGCTTTCTATCGCTGGGTCATACTCATAGAATAACAACTGTCCTGGGTACTTCATATGAAAATGTCTCTTGAGACAGTCTCTATGATTACTACTTCCGTAGTCTAACGCGGTGGCACACTTGTACGTCTTTGATACTTCTAGTATATCTGCTGCGTGCTTACGTCCTGTGCCACCCCATAGTCTATCATCATGAAGCTCTATCAGTTGTTCTTTATAACTATCAGTTATTAATAAGTCCAAGATCAAATCCTCGTCTTACAAGCTCGTTACGGTACTTTTGCTTGTGTTTAGGCTTCGTGTTGTTGTTTAGTACTGCTTCTACTATTGTATCTGTAGAAGTTGCGTGTAAGTAGTGATGTACTGTCTTGTACTTCTTTGCATCACGGTTTAATAAGATTTTTGATGATTCTTTAAACTTTGCTGGCATTTTGCTTCTCCGCTTGATATTCTAATTTAAGGTTGTTATAACACTTCTCTGCAACATTTCTATCGCGTGTACGCATATACAGAGTGTATTTATCTTCTACTTTGTAGATAGGGTCTGTAACGACTCCGTCATATTCTACGTTTATTACTAGCTTATTCATCTACTTCTAACATACCCTCGTCTACTAGATGCTCTATAGTTGTTTCTATACCTTCCTGTTTTCCTAGTGCGTGACAGGTATACCCACATCCTATCATGCAAAATATAAACACGGCATACTCTAACATATATTCTCTCCGTCTTGTGGATTGGTTTCTCCATTTCAGAATAACTATTATACGCATGAATAAGGATACAGTCAAGAAATATCTTTGTAATGCCGAATAAAGTTCTGTTTTCTTTTAGGGGAATTATACCCAATATTATGTAGAATGTCAAGAAGAATTTTTTAGCGACCCCAAAAAAATTTCTTGACAACCAACCCGCTTTCGGATATAATACTCCCATGAAAAAATATAAAAGAAAGCCTTGGACTGATGAGGAGCGCAAAACTCTTGCTGCTCACTACTTCTACCAAGATATTGAAGCAATGATGTATATGTTACCCGATCGAACAGAGCAGTCTATTCGTAATCAGGTTGCATATCTAAGAAAAAGAGGATACAGGTTTAAAAAATAATGGGTCTATTAGAATGGGGATTAATTATTTCCTTGCTTGCAATCTGGCTACTGCTAGAGAAGGAGGGAGACGAATGAAGGTTAAAGTACGAAACGGTAACGTAGAGCAAGCTCTGCGTGTATTTCGCAAAAAGGTAACAGAGAGTAATGTACTGTTTGACTATAAAGAGAATCAGTACCACGAGAAGAAAACTACTAAACGCCAGCGTAAACAAGCTGCGGCAAAACAGAGAGAGCGTAAACGACAATGCAAGGATATAAAGTATTAAAGAACGTAATCCCTTCTACCTACTTAAAAGTAGCGCAGAAAGAAACTCTACGCCTGAAGACCTGGCTACTTGAGAACAATTTGGTCGGAACCCGTAGCGAGTTAGGCACAGGTACTTACTGGAGAGGCATAGAGACAGCGAGTAGACTTAGCAGACCTTTAAAACAAATGTACGAAAGCCCCTTCATGCTAGAACTAGCAAGAGAAGAACTAGGCGATACATTTTATATGTATAACGATCAAGTCGTAGTAAAGATGCCAAAAGAGCAGTTTGCTTTCGAGCCTCATCGAGACAATCAGTATGGACAAGATCCTACGGGTAAGTTTAAGACTCTTAACTTTACTTGGATACTAGACGATCAGAAAGATATAAGGGTAATGGATGGTATGGTTTGGATACAGCCAGAACTAGAAGCTGGAGACATTCTTATCCTAGACGGTAATCAGATACACTGCTCCGGCTATAACAATACCGAGAAACCTAGGCGTAACTGGTGTTGCGTTTATTCTAAAGAAAAGCCTAATTATATGGACTTTTACTCTGAGAAAGTCTCTTTTATTTCTTGACAACTTACCCAAACGGGCGTATAATATCTATATTGACTTGGAGAAATAAATGATTAACGTGTATACTGAAGGCAAAAATGCAGATAGATTCCACTCTTTTATTGATGAGTGCGTTGTAGCACTGTTCCCAGCAGAGTCGGAATATACTATCTGGGTAGAGCTAAAAAAGTTTGTTGATGAAGGCGAAGAGATTGGCACTCATGCAGGTCTTTGTGTCGGAGATGATATTGAATCAGTAGTTAGTGTGGCAACTCACTGGATGTTTGAAGGTGAGGAAGAGATTGCTTACGAAGATCACGAGATTGCTAGTAACATTGCACACGAACTTACTCACGCTAAACAATTTTGTAGAGGTCAGATCAACATGATTGACCACGTTTGGAAACATAACGAAGTAACTCTTGACTGTGAAGGTCTCGAATACATGGAGACCCCGTGGGAAGTTGAAGCCTACGCCTACGAAGAGATACTCACAGACCTATTATGGGAGAATGTATAATGATTGATATTATAATTGGTATAGCTTTTTGTATAGTCTTTGGTCTTGTAGCAACCGGAATAGTTCTACAGACTAGAGACGAGCAGTACGAGTACGAAGCAAGAAGAGATTACGATAAAATGAAAAAAGAGGTAGAGAAGAATGATTCATCCCGCATTGGATAAACCGTACATACAATTAATTTGTAACCCCTACGAGCACTCCACATCTGTAAACACTCGTATTACTATTGAGGTGATGCAGAGAGATCTGTCAAGAACTGAAATGTTAGAAGTTATGCAGAGCTTTATGAAAGCAATGGGATATGGCTTTACTGAGAACGAAGAACTTTGTATAGAGGAATGCCAATAATGACACCTCAAGAGATTGTAGATCATAAAAACAAGTGGATGATGGCGAGCTACTTTGAGAGTCATGTTCATACTGACCTTCGTTGGGATGTTGTGGAGTGGTGCAAAGCTCACTGCTTTCAATGGAGATACGATATTAAACGCTTTACAGACATCTATGGAGATACTGTAAGGTTTGAACTAGAAGAAGATTTTACAGCATTTAACGAATGGTATAAGGATAGAGGATATGGCTAAGATTTGGATTGCATGGAAGCACGCGTTAGGTTCTTTTGATGAAGAAGATGGGTACGACAGCAAGAATGAAAACATCATCTCCCTGATACGTACTTTTATTGTTCTTTCAAATCTAGCGTGTGCTTACCTTATTATGTGGAATATTATTAGGAGTTTGTGATGGAAACAATAGTAAATTGGTATAGAATAGTAATGGATCTAAGATACAACCCTTTGCGGTTTATTCCTGATCCTGTATTGCAGGGCTACTTACTCATGGCCTTGTTTGTAATGTGGTCAGGCTTCTTTGGTCTGATTGCTATGTTTTACTTGGGTTGGCTGGGATATAGTATCCCTGTTTCAATAGCGGTACACTTGGCAATAATTGTGCCTACCATTCTTACGAACGCGGTCTTTTTAGATGCAGAGCGCAAGGGTAAAAGATAGAGGTCGATGGCTATGAAGATGAGGACTTATGGTATTATGAGAAAATGTTGGAGAATCTGGGCTAAATCATTAGGAGAGAAGGTTGGAGAAACTGATAAGCAAGCAGACACTGTTGCCTTTATTCGTAGCATCTGGTGGCTTACACATATGCTTACTTGCTTGGCAATTATACTTAACGCAGTAGCGAATCACGGATGGGGACTCATTGGTTTATCTTAGAATACTTTTATTAATATGGCTGGCGTTCTCGGTCAAGGCGAATGACGATCTTTATGGGGTAAGATACAGCATGAATTCACTAGCAGCGCAAAAGAAAGTGGTTACTCTATGAGGCCACGCAGGAGAGTAATAATGGGAAAAACAACAGTATTAGTAATTGATCCACCAAGTGGTTATTTGTATGGATTCCCTAAACCAGCTCCACAAAACTGGGGCTTCTGGGAATGGGAAGACAAAAAGAAATGGTACATTGAACAGGGTTATCCGAAAGAAGAAATTGAAAGCTATGGTAATTCTTTTTATGTTTCAATGTTCCATATGGAGGTTGAAGATAATTACCTAGAAGGCAAGGCGAATCTACTATGAAAGTAAAAATTGGTGATTATAAAGACGATGGAGAGCGAGAGATCTCTGTAAAAATTGATAAGTGGGACACTTACTCGATGGATCATACTCTCGCAATGATAGCGCACCCGATGCTGGTTCAGCTTCGTGATACTACTCATGGCTCACCTTTTGTAGTCTTTGAAGATCGACCCGAGCACTTGATCGGAACTGTGCCTATACGTGAGCGTGGGGATATTGATGAGTTTCATCATGACGCATGGCAGTGGGTACTTACTGAGATGATTCATGCCTTTGAGTCCAAGCTGAGCGATGATTGGCAGGGGCAGTTCTATACTGGAAAGGCTGACTACCAATTTGTAGATCGCGGAGAGGACTTCTCTGAAATGGTACACGGCCCGAAGCATACACTGAAGTGTGATACTGACGGCATGACTGCATATCAGGAACGCATTAGTAATGGCTTTAGACTATTTGGGAAATACTATGAAAACCTCTGGGACTGATGAAAAATCTCCTTGTATCGGTACTTGCAGGTACGATCACAAAGAGAGATGTGTAGGATGTTTCCGTACTGCAAAAGAAATAACTGACTGGTTTACAATGACCAATGAAGAGAAGAGGAAATTAAAGGAAAAGATTCATGCAAGACGCAACCCTTAGATTCTATGTACTAACCTCTCGCAATTTAAAATGCTTGAAGAGGCACTTCGTAAGTCTACCGAAACAACATACCACTGTTATCATCAACACTCTGGACAAGGAATATGAAAGCCTTGTCCAGGATTGGTGTTTCCGTGAGAAAATAAATTGTGTTGCTACTGAAAGCAATGGCAAGCCTGGAAAGGGCAAGAACGCTGTCCTCGATCATTTTCTTGACTCCGACTATGATTACATGGTGCAGATAGATGGAGATGATTTTCTACAACCGCACGGAGTTAATTTGTATACTTGGGTTGCGCACAACGATGCGCCGGATGGGATACAGATAGTACACAGCTATTCCTATGCTGGTGGCATTTCTGAAAGAGAGCTGTTCGCTCCTGCACCGTGGGATACTAGCTTTAGAAAGTGGGCAACTATGAGAGCTGATAGGTTTCCACACTTAAAAGCTATGTTACTAGATGCGTGGGATAGGCGTGCAGTGCTTCAAAGAGATTATAATGTACACGTTCGACAGAACAAAGCGTGGAACTACCCTGCTGATAGCAAGCACTTTATGGACTGTGCTCGTCTCATCTTCTGGAGTCGTAAGCTGGCAGGAGCTGTTCGCTATGATGAGACTCTCTTGATTGGCGAAGATACTCTACTCAACTTTGAAGTCCGGGATCTTGCCTACAGAAAATCTATAGACCTTCGCAAGGTTGTAGATCAGGAAGAGATCACATATACCTATGACCTTACCAACTCTGGTATCGTTAAGCGAATGCAAAACCAAATTAACTGGGAATGGCTTCGTCCTTTGAATAAAGCCATCACAGCAAAAGAAAAGCAGTGGGCAGTAGGCCCTAAATTCACACTTAAAAAAATAACTTATGATTTTGAAAAAACAGAAAGTATTATACTAGGAGAGCTATAATGAGTAATGCGTCACACGGTGGCAAGGGAGATCGCAACCGAAGCAGCAACACAACCTTTAGAACCGGATGGGATGCCATCTTTGGACAAAAAGAAGATGAGGAGTACGTAGTAGTGGAAGAACCAGGTATGAAAGCACAAATTCTAGATGAAATAGGGGTAGGACCTCACGAGTTCTCTCCTCCGCTGTCTCAGGCAGAGATTGACCGTAGATTAGTAGAGTGGGGCATGATGTACGATTGCCTACAGAACATTCATCTTTATGATTATCCAGTACAAGAAGTTAAAGAACTTCTGAAACAAATAAAAATTTCTTGACAAGCCTGGTGAATGCGAGTATAATATACGCATAAACCAGATAAATAGGAACAAAAAAATGAGCAGTACAAGTATTAGTAATTTTGAGAAGGTTGGTGACTTCATGGAGGCTTTCGGTCAGGAAGTTCTTTACATACCCACTATGCCAGATTTTAACCTCGCGGCACTACGCCTCGACTTGATAGAAGAAGAAGTACAGGAGTTACGTGATGGACTTGGTAAGAAAAGTATGTTGGAAATTGCAGATGCACTTACAGACATTCTCTACGTTGTATACGGAGCAGGTCATGCTTTTGGGCTTGATCTCGATGATTGTTTTCACGAAGTTCATCGCAGCAATATGACTAAGCTAGGTGAAGACGGACGACCAATGTACCGTGACGATGGCAAAGTAATGAAAGGCCCGAACTACGAAGAGCCTGACCTTACCCAGTTTGTGCTTTGATGACTCCGAATCAATTAGATCAGATGAAGAAAGATCAACGTAGGGATGAAGTCAAGTACAAGAAAGCAGTAGATGCACTTGCTGAAGTCTTTCGAGTACTGCCTAAAGGTGTTAGCCTCGCAAAGGGAGGTGTCGGTGAGTTAGCAATGGCTCATCATCTAGGGCATACTCTCGTAGATGGAGATAAAGGAGCAGACGGTTTCGATGAAGATGGATTACTCTACGAGTACAAGGCTTCGGAAACAAACTGCTTTAACTTTCATCATGGTACTCGACAGCCTACCTGGGAAGCAACGAAGGCAAGGATCGAGAAGCACTGGGATAATATTGAAGGAGCATGGGTAGGAAATAGAAAAGGTATGCGTGTAGTTGAAGACGCATATGTTCCTACAGAGATACTACTTCCATACTTACTAGAATACTTTGAGAGAACGAAAGGTTCTCAACTAAACAAAACCTTTACACTTAACAAATTTAAGGAACTAAACAATGTTTGAAGAATTTAAAACAGTAGATGAGAAGCACGAGTTCGAGATCGTTGAGAACGGTTTCATACTGAGAGTCAATGGTCGTGGAGAGCACGATGATTGGATTGCAAAAAGTTATATCTTTGACGGAGATGTTGACTTTTTCTCTGCGGTTGGTACATTAGCCGCGAAGGATCGTACCTAATGAAATACTATGTCGTTGAAGCTATCGCTACTTATCATATGAAGTACCTGATTGCACAGCCAGATGATCATGAACCTGAGTGGTGCATGGATACTGTGACCTGCGAAGAAGCTGACGACCTTGCTCAAAACTATCTAGGAGAACAGATCTTAGGTTTTGAACAGGTGGAGGATGCAGGTATTCTGAAACACGTAAAGGGTACTTATGTAGAAGACTGGCCGTTACTTCAGATCAAGGAAGTATTTGCAAAGGTGGTGACGGATGAGTGAAGAATATGAATACTTCCTACACAATATGTGGATAAAGAACTGCATCGAGCGTGACTCTTGGGGAGAGTGTGTACTTCCCAAGGATCAATATATTGCAAACAATTCTAAATGGTTACAGGACGCTTTCTACAATGATCAGATGGCAAACAAGGTATGGAACGGAAAAGAATATGTTAACCCCTAGATTCAATCCTCCCAAGAAATGGATGGGCAGCTACAATCATTACGTCTACGGCTTTGCAGAGATGATGATGAAGCTTACTCGCATGGGAATTCGTGGAAAAGCTTTAGAGATTGGTTCTTATACTGGCGACACTGCATTGATGATGCACATGTTCGGTATCTTTGACGAGATACACTGTGTAGAACCATTCGAGGGTGATGAAGAATTTCTGAAAATGTCCCCAACGGATACCTGGTGGAATGTTTGTGCTGAGTTTGGTTTGAACACCCGCAATGCACCCGTAACGCTTCACAAAGGTTTTTCCTACGATATACTTCCCAACCTCTTCGAGAGCTTCGACTTTATCTACATTGATGCCTGTCATGAATATGAGAGTACGAAAAGAGATATAGAGTTGGCACTGCCTCTACTCAGGCCAAAAGGTGTTATTGCAGGTCACGACTATCAACCTGAGCATCCTGGAGTTGTCAAAGCAGTGAACGAAGCTTTTGGTAAGCCTACCTATACTTGGCCTGATGATAGTTGGATGTATGTTGGTAAAAGGTAATTTTGATCTTTATATTACAAATGTTTGTAATCTACACTGTAAGAACTGTATAGTACTCGACTATAAAGGTCGAGTTACCATTCCTCATCTCTCCCTCGAAGAGATAAAAGAAATCATAGAAAAGATACCCGTACAACTAGAGCAGCTACAGTTGGTTGGAGGAGAACCCTCTCTGCATCCTCAGTTTGTGCAAATTGTGCACTATCTGAAGTCTGTTCCGAACCTCTATCAACGTCTTAGTATTGTTACGAATGGTACTAACTACACACCAGAAACTGCTAAAGTTTTCGAACTGTTTGATGTAGTGATTCACTCTGAGTATACTGAGCTAGGACATACACCCAAACTTCCACCCTTTGTAACGAAGAAGTACGATCAACCCTACTTCGAACAATACTTCGTTCCTCTCGACCCGAAGCATACTGCAGAGAGTAACTGGAAGAACTGTTACATGAAGGATGAATGTTCTGTACTGACGAAAGAAGGTGTCTACCATTGTCCTATTACTATGAACGAAAAGGTAGAAGTGACAGAGTACAGCAGTCTAAAAAGTTTTAGAGATAGAACACAGCCTCTTGACTTTTGCGAACAATGTCCCATGCCTTGTCTACGGAAGAGGTGGAGAAGTAACAGACCAACTACAGATCGCAGAGTATATCAAAAAGGGAGAGAAAACTTAGTACAGTTGCTTAATCTCTACTCCTCAGAAAAATAGTTTTTGTATGTCAGCTTCATGTTTCTACTTTTTGAAAGCAGTTTTCTATAAGGGACCTGCCCAAAAATTAGACCTTTACAGATTTCAAAAAGTGTGATAAAATATATCCTAAATTGATAGATACTAAGATCAATTACAATTCTTCACAACTAACTGCTAGTGAGGGACATAGTGATATTTATGCGATTGGAGTGCAATCGGAACTAAAGGAGATTGCATTCTCCAAACCCATAAGATTATTACGTTGTTGTCTCAAACTAGCAATAACCCCACATTGACTTCACGTCAATCACAACGATTACATGATCAATTGCTAATGACCATGATAATTTACTATACACTGCAAAGGGTCGCAATGACCTGTAACTATTCTGCTAAAAACTCGTTTGTTATTTACCACACTTACCATAATTTTGCGCGCTTCGCGATCGTTAAAAGCCGTATTCCTTTTCCACAATTTGTCCTAGATTGTCC
>Ga0208020_1000009_pt1 | contig 44105 bp, 52 predicted proteins | sample ColrivemetaGS573_FD_187601 | JGI IMG/M metagenome (GOLD analysis project Ga0208020, IMG submission 187601) | Estuarine microbial communities from the Columbia River estuary - Ebb tide ETM metaG S.573 (SPAdes) (version 2) | ecosystem: Environmental > Aquatic > Marine > Intertidal zone > Estuary ...
TCGCCCATGAAAGCGGTACGCGAGCTGGGTTCAGAACGTCGTGAGACAGTTCGGTCCATATCCGGTGTAGGCGTTAGAATATTGAGAGGAGCCTTCTTTAGTACGAGAGGACCGAGAAGGACATACCGCTGGTGTACCAGTTATCGTGCCAACGGTAAACGCTGGGTAGCTATGTATGGAGTGGATAACCGCTGAAAGCATCTAAGTGGGAAGCCCACCTCAAGATGAGTATTCTCATCACAAAAGTGAGTAAGGTCACGGTAAGACTAACCGTTTGATAGGCATTAAGTGTAAGTATAGTAATGTATGTGCTAAGATGTCCTAACAGACCGAGGACTTGAATTTTATAATAATTTTTTCATAGACCAATTTAAAAGAGCTTAATTTAAATTCTTTTAAATTGGTCTTTTATTTTTTGCTTTGGTGTTTTTAGTGTACTCAACGGAACCACACTGATCCATTTCGAACTCAGTTGTGAAACGTTATAAATCGATGACAATACTTAGAGGGAGACTTCTTGGGAAGATAGTTCAATGCCAAAGTTTTACTATAATAAAGCCAAGTTAAATTTTTAAATATAAATTTGGTCGTATTAACTAAAACGTCTTATAATTAAAAGTAACAGAATTTAAAAATGGGAAAAATAAAATTTTTAAACTAATATTATGACAGCAACTTTAGAAAGACGCGAAGGCGTTTCATTATGGGAGCGCTTTTGTGCGTGGATTACAAGTACTGAAAACCGTTTATATATCGGTTGGTTCGGCTGCTTAATGTTCCCTACATTACTGACAGCTACTTCTTGTTTTATTATTGCATTTATTGCAGCTCCTCCAGTAGATATTGACGGTATTCGCGAGCCTGTTGCAGGTTCTTTATTATATGGAAACAACATCATCAGTGGTGCTGTAATTCCTAGTTCAAACGCTATTGGTATGCATTTCTACCCAATTTGGGAAGCTGCTTCAGTTGATGAGTGGTTATACAACGGTGGTCCTTACCAATTAGTTGTTTTACACTTCTTATTAGGTGTTGCAAGTTATATGGGTCGTGAATGGGAATTAAGTTACCGTTTAGGTATGCGTCCTTGGATCTTCGTAGCATTCTCTGCTCCAGTAGCGGCTGCTTCTGCTGTATTCTTAGTATACCCAATTGGTCAAGGTTCATTCTCTGATGGTATGCCTTTAGGTATCTCTGGTACTTTTAACTTCATGTTAGTATTCCAAGCTGAACACAATATTTTAATGCATCCATTCCATATGGCAGGTGTTGCTGGTGTATTTGGTGCTTCTTTATTTAGTGCTATGCATGGTTCATTAGTAACTTCTAGTTTAATCCGTGAAACAACAGAAAACGAATCAACTAACTACGGTTACAAATTCGGTCAAGAAGAAGAAACTTACAACATCGTAGCTGCACACGGTTACTTTGGTCGTTTAATCTTCCAATATGCTTCATTCAATAACTCTCGTGCTTTACATTTCTTCTTAGCTGCTTGGCCTGTATGTGCTATTTGGTTAACTGCTATGGGTATTAGTACTATGGCATTCAACTTAAATGGTTTCAACTTCAACCAATCAGTTGTAGATTCTCAAGGTCGTGTAATTAACACTTGGGCAGATATTATTAACCGTGCTGATTTAGGTATGGAAGTAATGCATGAACGTAATGCGCACAATTTCCCATTAGATTTAGCTGCTGGTGAAGTGTTCCCAATCGCTTTAACATCTCCAGTTATTAATGGTTAATTAATAAAAAATATTATAAAATCTTAATAAATTCTAAGATTTTATAATATTTTTTAGAATTTTAATCCTTATTAATTAAGACATAAGACTTACATCTAAGATCAAATTTAATGAGAATACTCAGAAATTAAGAATTTTATTCGTAATTCTAACACTTTTTTTTATCAATACTTTACAATAAAATAGTCAAATTTAGTGAGTTTTTAGGGATTTAATTTAGTTTAATCAAAACTAAAAATTTATTTTTATATATTAATTAATAAGATAAACCTAAGCTACGTGTTGTTTCAGCACCTAAATAAACACGAACACTTAAAAAATCAGTGGGGCATGCTGTTTCACATCTTTTACAACCAACACAATCTTCTACTCGTGGTGAAGAAGCAATTTGACCTGCTCGACATCCATCCCATTGGACCATTTCTAAAACATCTGTAGGACATGCTCGTACACATTGTGTACATCCTATACAAGTATCGTAAATCTTAACTGAGTGAGCCATTTGATTTTTAAAAATTAAGTAAATTAAATATAATTTATTGCTTTTAATAGCAATTAATGTTTCAAATTATATTATAATCTAATACTTTTAATTGTACAGATTTATATTTAGTAACTTTTTCTTAAAATTAGTCAGTATATTTACGCAATAGGAAGGAATAAAAGTTGATTGGAGTTACAACTTCAACGTATACTTGAGTTTTGTTAATGATCGACAAAAGTCTTATAGTAACCAAAAATATTAGGGTTGTTAGAAATGATGTAAAATTGACACCAGACACGTATTTACTGACAGGTATGTCCTCACAACTACTAATAATTACAATTACTATCAACACAACATTAAAAGAAAATTACATCCTTTATGCTGAAACTAAGGAAATAATTTCTGATATGGTTAATACGTAATAGTTAAATAACTTGAATTTGTCAAGGAGGTTTATAATGGTCGTACGCTGTGGATTTACTTTTATAATAAATGTTTTTAGTCTTCAAAAAGAAGCATAATTTTATTAATTTTAAAAGACTGTATTTCTAAGGCAGAAGTTAAAGACTAGTTTCATCATTTGGTAATTATTACGTAGAAATACAATTTTTCAATTAAAGTTAAGAAAAATGTTACATGGGTTATTGAGGATAATATTTTTTATTCTGTATAATGCATAATGCATATTACAATATAAAAAATATTATTTAATTAAATTTATAAATTCTAATTCAAAATCAAATTTTGCACGTGTTGTATTACCTCCTATTAATATTTGATCAAAAAATTATGATAACCAACCATAACTATGTAAACCTTTTCCTAAAAAATTAACTCCTAAATAACAAATCCAAAGAACAAAAAACCCAATAGATCCAAGTATAGCTGTTTTTTTACCTTCCCAACCTTTTGTAATTCTGGAATGTAAATAAGTTGCAAAAATAATCCAAGTAATTAGTGCCCAAGTTTCTTTTGGATCCCAACTCCAATAAGACCCCCAAGCTTCATTTGCCCAGACACCTCCGGAAATAATGCCAATAGTCAAAAATGGGAAGCCTAAACCTATAATTCTATAACTCCAATTATCTAAACTTTGAAGCAATTTAGTTTTTCCTAATTCTGATAATTCCGAAGAAGAAAAAGCAAATAATTGATTTTCATAATAATCAACTATTATATTATAGATTGGTAGATAAGATTTATCAATCTTTTTTAAATCAACTTCTTGAGCTTTAGAAATCACTAAAAATAAAATACATAATAATGAACCAACAATTAATGTAGCATAACTTATTATCATCATGCTAACATGCATCATTAACCAATTAGATTGTAGAGCAGGTACTAAAGGGCTTGATTTTTGCATATCTGGTGATAATGTTAAATTTGCAAAACCTATAATAAATAATGCAACAGGAATTAAAACTGCACCAATAAGTTTACTTTTTGTTTTGAATTCAACATAAAGATAAATTGTTAATAATGCCCAAGTTAAGAATAATAAAGATTCATACAAATTGCTTAAAGGAAAATAACCTGCAACAATCCATCGTGAGCAAAGAATAAAAAATAATAAACAATTCGCACAAAATGAACTAATTTTTCCTAACTCAGATAATTTGTTTGTTCCTTTTAAAAATAGTAAACCAATCCAATAAAAAACTGTCGTAAATAATAAAATTCCAAAAACAATATTGGATAAAAAATTTTGAATGTAATTCCAATTCATTGTAATATTTCAATAAAACTTCTTTGTATAAATTATTTTATAGTATTTTTAAAGTACGTGTCATCTATTATATAATAAAACAAATGTTTAGATAAAATTTTTAAAATTTGATCATTTATTAATGAACTAGTATTGTTCAATTTTGAAAGTAAATAATAGTTTAAATATTGTTTTTAATTTTTTTTGGACTTTAACAGTTCTTCTGTAAAAAAGAATTAACTAGATTTTTATATTGATATAAAAAGTCTCTGAAACATAAATAATTTGACATAATAGATAATTGTTCACTATTATTTTAATATTCTGTTAATAAACAGGAAAATTCTAATATAAAATTATTTTATGTCTGGAATAATAAAATATGAAATGATGATTGTCTTAAATGAAGAATTTAATGACAACGAATTAAAAATTTGGTCTTTTAATTTTGCAAAAGGATTACAATTATTAAATGCTTCGGAAATATCTGTAATTTCTCGAGGTAAGCGAGATTTTGCCTATTTGATTGCAAACCGTAAAAAAGGAAACTTTATTCAAATAAATTTTTTAAGTTTACCAAAATACATTACAAATTTTTGTAACATATTAAAATTTGATACAAATGTAGTTCGATATTTAGTTATAAATAAAGAAAACACAAAATAAATTAAAAAAACTTTCTTTATAGTTCCCTTAAAATAATTGACTGTAAAACCTAGAAATGATAAATTATCTATAACATCCTCAGTAGCTCAGTGGTAGAGCAATCGGCTGTTAACCGATTGGCCATAGGTTCAAATCCTATCTGGGGAGTTTAGATTAACGTGTAAACAGTATGAATATTTTAGATCAGTTAAAAATTGGGAATAAAATTTTTAACTCCCGTTTAATGTTAGGAACAGGAAAGTATAAGACAATTGTTGATACAATTAATAGTATTAAAAAAAGTGAATGTGAGATTGTTACTGCAGCTGTTCGAAGATTGCCTTTAAATATAAAAAACGATCAAACTTGTTTTTTGAACTCTTTAGATTGGAAAAATTTGTGGTTACTTCCTAATACCGCAGGTTCTCAAACAGCTGAAGAAGCGATTAGAATGGCTTTCTTAGGTCGAGAATTAGCTTTTCAATTAGGTCAATATGACAATTTTTTTATAAAATTAGAAGTAATTTCAGATCCAAAATATTTATTACCTGATCCAATTGGAACAGTAAAAGCTGCTAAGTTTTTAGTAAAAAAAGGATTCACAGTTTTACCCTATATTAATGCTGATCCAATGTTAGCTTTACATCTAGAAGATGTAGGCTGTTCTGCGGTTATGCCATTAGGATCACCAATTGGTTCAGGTCAAGGCTTAAGTAATTTAATAAATCTTAAAATTATTATAGAAAATGCTAAAATACCAGTTATTATTGATGCTGGTATAAGAATGCCAAGTGAAGCAACAGAAGCTATGGAACTTGGGGCGGATGGGGTTTTATTAAATAGCGCTGTTGCTCAAGCGGGAAATCCTCAACAAATGTCACAAGCAATGAATTTAGCGGTTAAAGCAGGTCGACTTGCTTATCTAGCTGAACCCATGGAAAAAAAAAATTACGCTAATCCTAGCTCACCTTTAATTCAAATCAGTAAAATTTATTAACATTTTAATAAATTTTATTTTGGCATTGATTGAAAATTTAATTACAATCAATGCCAAAATAAAATTAATAACGTAAATTAAATTTTATTAATCATTATTAATATTAACTTTTAATTTTTTTTCTTTATTCTTTAAATCTGGATCAACGGCAGTATAATCAACTTCAACAACAATATTATCATATAAATCAGCATCAACAATCAATTTTGTTCTTGGATATAAAGGCTTTGATAAACATTGTTCAGCTAAATTATCTTCTAACAATCTCATTACTGCTCTACGTAATGGTCTTGCACCATAAATAGGATCATACCCTTGATCAATTAACATAGTTTTTACAATTTGTTTTATTTCTAATTCAATCTCTTTTTCTTTCATCCTATCCTTTAGTTGTTTAATCATAATTTCAGAAATCTGTGTAATATCATTTCTAGTTAAATGTCTAAAAATTATAATTTCATCTAAACGATTTAAGAATTCTGGTCGAAAATATTTTTTTAATTCTTCATTTACTAAAACTGAAATACGTTTGTATAATTCATCATCAAGATCAGAATCATTTTTAGATGTTAAAAAATTTGCATTAATATCAAAATAACTCTGATTTGATTTTTTAGATTGAATTCCACTTTCTTTTTCAATAATTTTAGCACCAACATTGGAAGTTAAAATTATTAGTGTGTTTTTAAAATTAACTGTTCGACCTTTTGAGTCCGTTAACCGACCATCATCTAATATTTGTAATAATAAATTAAAAACATCAGGGTGAGCTTTTTCAATTTCGTCAAATAAAACTACTGTATAAGGTTTTCCTCTAACTGCTTCTGTCAATTGACCACCTTCACTATAACCTACATATCCTGGAGGTGAACCAATTAATTTAGCAACAGTATGTTTTTCCATATATTCGGACATATCTAACCGAACCATTGTATCTTCAGTTCCAAACATATAGGCAGCTAAAGCTTTTGTTAATTCTGTTTTTCCAACCCCTGTAGGACCAGCAAAAATAAAGCTTGCAATTGGTCTATCAGGATTTCTTAATCCTACACGAGCTCTTCGAATCGCTTTTGAAACAGCCACAATTGCTTGATGTTGACCAATTAATCTCTCATGAAGAGTCTGCTCCATATTTAATAATTTTAAAGATTCAGATTCTGAGATTTTATTGACTGGAATACCAGTCCACCCTGCAATAACTTCTGCTACATCGTCTTCCATTACCATATCAATGTGTACACGTTTTAAGCCTGTTTTTTCGTTTATTTCAAGAGCCTGCTTCATAATTAGAATTTGTGTTCGAACTTCCATTTCATATTCTAATAGGTTTGATGCAGTTTCAAAATCTTGTTGTCTAATAGCTTTATCTTTTTCACCTAAAGTTTGCTGTAGTTCTTTTAGTAATAAAAGAACACCTTGTGGTAATCGTTTATTTTCTAAGCGTACCCGAGAACCTGCTTCATCTAACACATCAATAGCTTTATCGGGCAAAAAACGATCAGCAATAAATTTATCTGCTAAAATAGCAGCTTGCTCAATAGCTACATCATGATAACTTAAAGCATGATGTAGCTCAAATTTTGATCGAAGACCACGTAAAATATCAATCGTTATTTGAACACTTGGTTCTTTTACATGAACTGGCTGAAATCGTCTTTCTAAAGCAGCATCACGTTCAATATACTTTCTATATTCATCATTTGTTGTTGCACCAATACATCTAAATTTACCTCTAGCTAATGCTGGTTTTAAAATGTTAGCAGCATCTACAGCACCTTCAGCCGCACCTGCACCAACTAAGGTATGAATTTCATCAATTACTAAAATTATCGTACCATCATAAGAAGCTTCATCAACGATTCTTTTTAACCTTTCTTCAAATTCACCTCTATATTTAGTTCCTGCTAATAATGACCCTAGATCTAGCGACATAACAACATTACCTTCCAAAAAATTTGGAACATCACGCGTAAGAATTAATTGAGCAAGACCTTCAGCTACAGCTGTTTTACCAACCCCTGGTTCTCCAATTAGAACCGGATTATTTTTAGTACGTCGAGCTAAAATTTTAATTACTTCAAAAATTTCTTTATCTCGACCAATAACTGGATCTAAACGTCCTTCAAGAGCATCTTTTGATATATTATCAGCGTATTCATCTAAGGTTGGTGTCATTGAATCACCATCACCGTCAAAAATACGTTTCTCAGCATCACTTAAGGGTCTTAATAATTCTTCTTGATTTTCTTTTATAAGATCTAAAGTTTTTTTACGAAGTAAAAATATGTCTACTCCTAATTTTTCGATTGTACGAATTGCTACTCCATCTTCTTCAGCTAATAGAGCTAATAAAATATGTTCAGTACCAACATAATTTTGACCAATATCTTTTCCTTCTTGAACAGCCATTTCTAAAACACGTTTTGCTCTAGGTGTAAATGGGATTTCCGAAGCTACATATCCTGTACCACGACCGATATAATTTTCAACTTCTTTTCTAGCTTTTTTTAAGGTTATACCAAATGATTTTAAGGCTTTTGCACCCATACCTTGTCTTTGGCCAACTACACCTAAGAATAATTGTTCAGTTCCAACAAAATTATGGCCCATTCTACGTGCTTCTTCTTGCGATAGCATAATAACTTTAATAGCACCTTCAGTAAATTTTTCAAACATATTGTCTTTGTTTTTTCATATAATATTCCTTAATACTTCTATTCACAAGAAATAAATCTTATTTGATTTAAAAAACTTCAATTATATTTCTTTTTAATTACCTTAATGTTTATAATATAATTAATATTAAAGAATTTTAATTGGCGGTATGGCCAAGTGGTAAGGCAGTGGATTGCAAATCCTCGACCCCCAGTTCAAATCTGGGTGCCGCCTGTAAATTTTTTGTTGTTGTATTGCTTTTTTATCAAGACAATTGATACTATATTAGTATCAACAAAGGGGATGTGGTGGAATTGGTAGACACGACGGACTTAAAATCCGTTGCCTAGTGATAGTGCGTGAGGGTTCAAGTCCCTCCGTCCCCATTATAATGCATTTTATAGAAAGAATTTTAATAGTTAGGTTTATCTTCCATATAGAATATCTTTATTATAACTTATATCTATATGGAAGATATAAGCTAAAATAAAGATATTCTATATAAAACGCCAGATGGCAGTTCTAATTCCGATAATAAATTAAATATATTTATACTTGGTTGATAGTAAAGATCTATAATTCGTTTATGCATTCTTATTTCAAAATGTTCACGTGAATCTTTATCAACATGTGGTGACCTTAGAACACAGTAAATGCGTTTATCAGTCGGTAATGGAATAATTTTTGTTGCATGAAGATTACTTTGTTCAGCTAAATTAATAATCTTTTGACATGAAGAGTTTAAAAGTTCATGATTAAAAGATTCTAATCTAACACGAATTTTTTCATTCGTTTTTATTTCCATAATTTATTAGCTTTATTTAACAATTTTAGATACTACTCCTGCACCAATAGTACGACCACCTTCTCTTATTGCAAATCGCATACCTTGTTCAATCGCAACTGGATAAATTAATTCTGTAGTCATTTTAATGCGATCACCTGGCATTACCATTTCTACGATCGAACCGTCATCAGCTGTAAATTGGGTAATTGATCCTGTTACATCTGTTGTTCTAACATAAAATTGTGGTCTATAACCTGTAAAAAATGGAGTATGTCGACCACCTTCTTCTTTAGTCAAAACATAAACTTCTGCTTCAAAATTAGTATGAGGTGTAATAGTACGAGGTGCAGCTAATACCATACCACGTTGAATATCCTCACGAGTAACACCACGTAATAATATCCCTACATTATCGCCAGCAAAGCCCGATTCTAAAGTTTTTTGAAACATTTCAATACCTGTAATGGTTGTTGTTTTTGTATTAGTAATACCAACAATCTCTATATTATCACCAATTTTAATTGTTCCCCGTTCAATACGACCTGTTGCTACTGTACCCCGACCAGTAATGGTAAATACATCTTCTATAGCCATTAAGAATGCTTTATCTGTATCACGCTCTGGAGTTGGTATATATGCATCTACTGCATCCATTAAAGCATAAATTTTGTCAACCCAACTATTATCACCACGTTTCAGATCAGGATTAGCAGAAATAGCTTCAATAGCTTGTAATGCTGATCCAGGACAAATTGGAATATCATCACCTGGAAAGTCATATTTTGAAAGTAATTCTCTAACTTCTAATTCTACCAATTCTAATAATTCCGGATCATCTACTTGATCTTCTTTATTTAAGAATACAACAATCTCCGGAACACCTACCTGTTTAGCTAATAAAATATGTTCACGTGTCTGTGGCATTGGTCCATCAGCCGCTGATACTACTAAGATAGCACCATCCATTTGGGCAGCTCCAGTAATCATATTTTTTACATAATCAGCGTGACCTGGACAATCTACGTGTGCATAATGTCTTAAATCAGTTTCATATTCTACATGGGCTGTATTAATGGTAATACCTCGTGCTCTTTCTTCAGGAGCCGAATCAATATCCGAGTAATCTCGTACAGTACTATTACCACCATCTAATGCTAAGGTAGCCGTAATAGCAGCTGTTAATGTAGTTTTTCCATGATCTACATGGCCAATAGTCCCAATATTTACATGTGGTTTTGTGCGTTCAAATTTTTCACGTGCCATTTAAAAACTTCCTCAAAAAATTATATAATTATACGATATATTTTAAGCTTTTAGCGAGATATAAACAAATTTTAATATCTAAAATGTGCAAAAGCTTTATTTGCTTCTGCCATTCTATGTGTTTCTTCTTTTTTCTTTATAGTATTACCTATATCATTTGCAGTGTCAATTATTTCATTTGCTAGTTTGATTGACATACTTCGACCGATACGTTGTTTTGCATATCGAATAATCCAACGTAATGATAGATTCGTCGCTCTAAAATCACTTACTTCAACAGGAACTTGATATGTTGAACCTCCAACTCGTCGGGCTTTAACTTCAATAATTGGACTTGCATTTTTAATTGCTTTTTCAAAAATTAATAATGGATCTTCCTTCGTTTTATCTTTAATAATTTCAAAGGCACCATTAATAATATTTTGTGCTAATGTTTTTTTTCCAGATTTTAAAATCCTTGTAACTAATAAACTAATTAAATAACTATTGTATGTAGCATCTGGCTGAGAAAATCGTTTCTTTGATATATTACGTCGAGACATATTTATAATATTTTTTAAAAAATATTTTAGTTTATCACTAAATAGTTTAAATTTTTATACTAATTACTTATCTTTTTTTGGTTTTTTAACACCATATTTTGAACGACCTTGAGTTCTTGCTTTTACCCCAGCACTATCTAAAGCACCTCTAATAATATGATAACGAACACCTGGTAAATCTTTTACACGGCCGCCCCTAATTAATACAACAGAATGTTCTTGTAAATTGTGTCCAATACCTGGGATATACGCAGTAACTTCAAAACCTGAAGTTAATCTTACACGTGCGACTTTTCTAATTGCTGAATTTGGTTTTTTAGGGGTTGTTGTATATACGCGTGTACAAACACCTCTTCTTTGAGGGCAAGTTATTAATGCAGGTGATTTTGTTTTTTTATTTATTTTTATACGAGATAAACGAACTAATTGTTGTATTGTTGGCATATTTTTTTAAAAAAAATCGTTAATTAATTAGAAAATTTATATATTAAATATAATTAATTTTAAAGCTCTTTTAATCCATACTTTTTCATAAAGCGTTCAACACGTCCTTCAGTATCAATTATAGTTTGAGAATTTGTATAAAATGGATGTTTAGCTAACCATACATCTGCATTTAATTGTCGTTTCGTTGAACTAACAAAACAAATAGGCTTTGCATCACAAAATACCGGAGTTTTTTTAAACCAATTAGTATTGATATCGGATTTTGACATAATTTTATTGAATTTTAATGTAAGTTAACGTTTTGAGTATTGTGGTGCTTTTCGTGCTTTTCGTAATCCATATTTTTTTCTTTCTTTTACACGGGCATCACGTGTTAAAAGTCCTTTATGTTTCAATATTACGCGATTTTGTTGTTCAATTTTACATAATAATCTGGCTATTCCTAATCGAATTGCTTCAGCTTGTCCTGTAAGCCCACCACCTTTTACAATTACGAAAACATCAAATCGTTTTTCTAAATTTAATATTTTTAATGGGAACCATAAATTTGTTAAATAGGTTGTATTATATTGTAAGTATTTTTCTCCTGGAATTTTATTAATAGTAATATTACCTGTTCCAGGGAATAGAAAAACTCTGGCTATTGATTGTTTTCTTTTTCCTATTCCAATTTTATCTTTTTGAAATATAGTTGGTAATTGATTATTCATAAAAATTAGTTATAAATTTAATAATTCTGGATTTTGTGCTTTATATGGATGATTTAAACCTTTATAAACTTTTAGCCGTTTAAACATTGATCGTCCTAACGCACCTTTTGGCAACATACCTTTAACAGCTTTTTCTAAAATCCTTTCTGATAACCGATTTCTTAAAGACTCTAAAGTTTCACTTTTACTTCCTCCTGGTCTACCTGAATGAGAAAAATAAACTTTTGATTTTTCTTTTAATCCTGTTACTACGACGTTTTCTGCATTTATCACTATAACATAATCACCTATATCAACGGATGGATGATAATCAATTTTATGTTTCCCCATTAAACGATATGCAATTTCTGTAGCTATCCTTCCTAATGGTTTTTTCTTAACTTCGAGTAAATACCATTTTTTTTCGTTGTAATTCGATGATTGTATAAATGTATTATTCATAAAATTTTATTAATAAAAAAATAATTGTGAAATAATAATAATTATGTAAGACCAACCCAAATTATTCCAAATTGCTCTTTAAGAGCTGTATATAATTTAAAGGCTGAGACTCTACCAAAATTTTTTAGTTTTAGTAATTCTTCTGGAGAATATTTAAATAAATCAGCAATTGTATTAATTTGTTCTCTTTTTAAACAATTATATGCGCGAACAGGTAATTCTAATTCCTCAATTGAAGCATTTCTAAATTTATATTTTAATACTTCCAAATCATTAGAACCTATTTCCTCACTTATTTCTTCAGTATAACGATAATTAGGTTCAATCAATGGCTCTTCGGTTATGAAAGAAGATAGCTGTTGTTCTACCCTTTCTACTCCTGAAATTGTGTTAGATTTAGTTACTTCTTCTTTTAAACTTATTTCATCAATAAATTGATTTTTCATGATAGACGTAAAAGAATCAACTAAAATTTTGCAAGTATCATAAATAGCATCTTCGGGTGAAATACTTCCATTTGTCCAAACACTAAGAATTATAAATTCATTATTTTCGCAACTATTTAATTTAAAAACACTTTTTTGAATGGGTGTAAAATTTCGATCAATTTCTAGAAAATCTTCATATTTATTTTGAAAAGTGGGTAAACTAGTTAAAGAAAATCCCGTATCAAATTCAAATTTTATTTCAATTTCTAATATATTTGAACTAGAAGTGGTTGCGATATAGTGATTTGGATTTACAATTTCTAATCCCATAGGTAATTCAATTAAATTCGCGGTTATAACCATAGGACCTTGAATTTTTAATTTACCAAATTGAGGTTCATTTACTTTACCCTTAATTACAACCCCTTTAAAGTTTAATAATAATTCTATAATATCTTCTCTTACACCTTCTATTGTTGAAAATTCATGATTTATACCCGCAATTCGAATTCCTGTAATACAAACACTACCTAAATCATTTAACAAGACACGACGTAAAGCATTAGCAACTGTCATTGCTTGACCCTTTAATAAATTAGTTATCAAAAATTGACCATACATAGCACCAGTTTCTAATGTTCCTGAACTCCGCTTTACAATACTAAGATTATTCATTGTTTAACTCTTTTTTATTTAAATTAAACTCTACGTCGTTTTGGAGCACGACATCCGTTATGAGGAACAGGAGTAATATCTTTAATACTTGTAATTTCAAAACCTGCACCTTGAATTGACCTAATGGCACTCTCACGACCTGATCCTTGGCCTTTTACTCGTATTTGAACAGTTTTTAAACCTGAATTTAAGGCTACTAAAGCTGCTTTTTCAGCAGCAGTTTGAGCAGCAAATGGTGTCCCTTTTCTTGCACCTTTAAAACCTGTACTTCCGGCAGATGCTGAAGAAATTGTATCACCAATTATATTAGTTACTGTTACTATAGTATTATTAAATGTTGACTGAATATTTACAATGCCAGTTGCACTAGTTTTTTTATCTTTTTTTATGGTTGTTTTACGTATTTTTTGTGCCATGAGTAAATAAATTTTTAAAATTAATTAAATATGGTTAATATTATTTCTTTTTACCAGTAACAGTTTTTTTAGCTCCTCGACGTGCTCTTGCATTTGTTCTCGTTCGTTGACCATGAACAGGTAAACTATTTCGATGTCTTTGTCCTCTAAAACAATTTATTTCATTTAATCGTTTTATATTTAACCCATTAAATCTTCTTAAATCACCCTCTAATTTTAAATCTAAATTTTCTAATAATTTACGTAGCAGTATTGTTTGCTCAATACTCAATTCAAATGTTCTGGTTTCCTTACTAATATTAGCCGATTCAATTAAATTCTTTGCTGTTTTTATACCAATTCCGTGAATATATGTCAATGCATATGCAATTCGTTTATTTCTAGGCAAATCAACACCTACTAATCTTACCATTTAGTTAACTCCTTTTAATTATTAACCTTGACGTTGTTTATGTTTAGAATTTGTACAAATTACCATAACTTTTCCATGTCTTTTAATAATTCGACATTTATCACACATTTTTTTTACTGAAGGGCGAACTTTCATTTTATTTTTTTTAAAAATAATTACATCTTTTTCATTTTTTAATCAAACATTCTAGTATATTTGTTTGAATTATTAAAACTTCTAATTTCTCTTAATAGATCTAGTATTACACCAACTAAAATTAATAAAGAAGTTGTCCCTAATCCATTAAAACTTGATATTCCTAGAATTCCTTCGACAATATTAGGTAATGTAGCAAGAACTGCCAAGAGTATAGCACCTAAAATTGTAACTCGTTTCATAATTTCTTTTAGGTAAAATGTAGTAACAATTCCAGGTCTAATTCCAGGAACTGCAACGGCCATTTTTTGTAATTGTTCAGAGATATCTTTTGGATTCAAAACAATACTTGAATAGAATAAACTAAAAATGAGTATTAATACAAAATAACTAATCCAATACAAAATTTTTGAAGTTTGAATAACAAAAGGAAGACTAACAATTGGAAGAAATCCTAAACTGTTAATGTAGTTAGGTATAACTAGTACACCCGTTGTTAGAATAATAGGCATTACACCAGCTTGATTAAATCTTAATGGAATATAATTAATTTTTTGTGAAATAGATCGTGAATTCGTTAATTCTTTAGAAGAAATTAAGGGAATCATTCGTATACTTTCTTGTAATAAAATAATTCCTGAAATAGCAACGAAAAATAACAATAAAATAATTAACCAAGATCCAAAAGTTAATTTTTCATTATTTTCTAAAATTATTTTTTTACTTATATTAGGTAAGCTTGAAATAATATTAATATAGATAAGTAAAGATGGGCCATTTCCTAAACCATACTCAGTAATTAATTCACTAAGCCACAGAATAATAAGTGATCCTGTAGTTAACCAAATTACAATTTCAATAGCCAAAATAAAATTCCAATCAAGTATTACTCGGGTTAAATAAAATGAGATAGTTATACTTTGTATACATGCCCAACCAAACGTAATTAAACGGGTTAATCTATTAATAGTTCTTTTTCCTTCACTAGTACCTTCTTTTTGTAATTTAGATAAAGTCGGAACTATACTAATTAACACTTGCATTAAAATTGATGCGTTTATATAAGGAAATATGTTTAAAGCAAAAACCCCAATTACAAAAGTATTATTACCGGAAAATGCATTAACAAATGTTCTTGCAATTGCGTTACGCCCAAGAAAGTATTGAATCTCTCCCGGGCTAACTCCAGGAATCGGTAAAAATGTTCCCATTCGAATAAATATTAAGATACTTAAACTTAATAAGATACGTTTTAATAAAATATTTTTTTCAGTTTTTTTGTTTTTTCGCATTTATTGTTTTTAAATTTAAAAAAATTAATTAAACTATTAGATCTCGATTCTTTATTGTTTCTGATTTATTTGTTAAATTATCTAATGCAAGGATAGAAGCTCGAGCATTATTTAAGATATTGTTTGATCCTAATTGTTTAGCAATAACATTTTTAACCCCCGCAACCTCTAAAACTGTACGAACAGCTCCACCAGCAATTACACCTGAACCTTCAATTGAAGGACGCATAATTATTTTACATGCACCAAAATTACCAGTCACATCATGTGCAATTGTTAAAGATTTAGTTAATTGAATTTTAATAAGATTTTTTTTCGCATCTGTTTTTGCTTTCTTAAATGCATCAATTACATCATCAGCTTTGGCAACCCCAACCCCAACTTTACCATTTTTATTTCCAACTACTGCGATTGCGCGAAAACTTATTTTTTTACCACCTTTTGTAACTTTTGAAACACGACTAATTTTAATTAATCTTTCTTCATATTCACTAGCATTTTCAATACGTTTTTTATTTTTTTTGATTTTATTAAGTTGTTTTAAATCAGTGCTCATAAAAATTGATTAAACTATAATTCTAAAATTTTTTATTAAAAATCTAAACCACCAGTTCTAGCTCCATCAGCTAATGCCTGTATTCGTCCATGATAAATGTACCGTCCACGATCAAATACTATTTTTCTTATATTTTTTTTAAGACTTAACTCTGCTAATTTGTGGCCTATTAAGTAAGAAATATAACATGGGGTTTTATTCTGAATATTAATTTTTATATCAAAATCTAAGGTAGAACAAGAAACAAGTGTTGTTGAAGTTTTATCGTCGATAATTTGTGCATAGATATTTTTATTAGAACGATAAACAGATAAACGAGGTCGTTCATCTGTACTTTTACTTAATCCTCTTAAACTATCACGTTTTAGTTTTTTATAACGATTAGGCTTTAAAGTTTTGTGTTTATTTTTTAATTTCCATAAAATTCGCTTTGAGAACTTCATACTTTTATTTTTTTAATTTTTCTTTAACTTATCATTTATTATTTTTTCCCTGATTTTCCTGCTTTTCGTTTAACAATTTCACCTTCATAAATAATGCCCTTTCCTTTATAAGGTTCTGGAAGACGCCAAGATCGAATTTGCGAGGCAAATAAACCTAATTCAGCTTTATCACAACCTTTTAAATTTAGAATTGTATTTTGTAATATATCTACTGATATATTTGAAGGAATATTAATTTTAACAGGATGACTATACCCTAAATTTAATACTAGATCTTTTCCTTGAACGCTAACTCTATAACCAATTCCTTTTAAATTTAAAGTAATTTTAAACTGTTCAGAAACACCGATAATCATATTATTTATAAGTGTTCTATATAAACCATACAAGGCATTATTTATTCTTGTTTTATCTTTTAAACTTAAAATTAATGTATCATCAATTTTATCAATCTGAAGAACTTCAGGAATTATATTCTGTAAAACACCAAATTTTCCTTTTATAATTAATTCTGATTCTTTCCAAGTAATATCAACATTTGCAGGTATTTTAATCGGTAACTTTCCAATTCTTGACATAAATTAACTCCAAATTACCAAATATAACATAAAATTTCACCACCAATACCAAGTTTTTTGGCTTTCAGATTAGTCATTAATCCTTGTGGAGTCGAAACAATTGCAATTCCTAAATTTGCTAAAACTCTAGGTAATTTTTTTGCATTTCTATAAACCCTTAAACCTGGTTTACTTACCCTCTGAATCGTTGTAATTACAGGTTCACGACTTTTACCCTTGTATTTTAACAAAATTAATAAATTCTTACGGGACTTATCTAAATAAACATCAAAATCTTTAATAAAACCTTCTTCTTTAAGGATTACAGAGATTGCTAAAGATATTTTTGTAAAAGGAATTTCTACAATTTGATGTTTAACCATATTTGCATTTCTAATTCGTGTTAGCATATCAGAAATTGTATCATTTACCACAAATTTTTCTCCTTTTTTAATATTTTATATTACAATGCCAAATTTTAATCTTGAGACCATCGTTTGCGACGAAGTGGTTTTTTTCTTTCCCAATTTGTATTAATATCCGAAATATTTGAATATTTATTGTAAATACCAGAATCATTTAATGGAAAGCGGAAAAAATTAAATAATATAATTCCATTTAACAGTTTTTCAACTGTTGTCGTTTTTGATTTTGAGCTATATGATCCTATAACAAAAGTTATATTTAATCCTTGAATTTGATCGATATCTTCATATTCAATTTCTGGAAAAATTAATTGTTCTTTTAAACCAAAAGTATAATTTCCACCTTTATCAAAACTTCTAACTGATAAACCTCGAAAATCACGAATTTGAGAAAATGTTAAAAATATTAATTTTTTGAGAAAGGCATACATTTTTTCACCTCTCAGAGTAACTTTAAGACCTAATTCCATATTATCCCGAATTTTAAACCCAGCAATTGCTTTTTTTGCTCTTGTAATGATCGGTTTTTGGCCAGTAATTCGAGAAAATTCTTCTATACTCTTCTTTAAAATATTACTATTTTGTGCACTTAAACCTAATCCACGATTAATTTGAATCTTTTTAAGCTTTGGTAATTTGTGTGGATTATGATAAATGCGTGAATAGTTATCTTTTAGAATAGGTTGAATACCATATTCATATTCTTTTTTGATATTCTCAAGTAAACAATTTACTTCCGATATTTCTTCTAATGATTGATAATTACGCATATTGAATTACGACTCGTTTATTTTTAATTTAACGTTGGAATGATGAATTGGAGCTTCAATTTGTTTAATTTCACCAATATCATTTTCTTTTATTGGTTTAATATGTCGAACTTTAAAATTTATTCCTTTAACAATAACTTTGCCGGAATTATAATTTAGTTTTATAATTTCACCTATTTTATTTTTATCGGAACCTGAAATAATTTCCACGATGTCACCAACTTTTATATGTATTTTCTGCTTAGCTTTCATTTATAATACCTCTGGTGCTAATGAAACGATTTTTGAAAAATTCTTGTCACGAATTTCACGGGCAACAGGCCCAAAAACACGTGTTCCACGTGGATTATTATCTAAATTTACAATTACAGCAGCATTATCATCAAATCGAATATACATACCATCAGAGCGTCTAATTGTTTTCGATGTTCGAACAATAACGGCTCTTACAATATCAGATTGTTTTACTGGCATATTGGCTATTGCCTCTTTTACAACGCCAATAATTGTATCACCAATTTGAGCATATTTTCGATTCCCACCTAATACTCGAATACACATAATTTTGCGAGCTCCAGTATTATCGGCAACTGTTAGTAAAGTTTGAGGATAGATCATAAAAGTTTAAATTTAACTAACTAAAGATGATTTTGAAATAATTTTTCTTAATGTCCAACGTTTTCGTCGGCTTAAAGGGCGACATTCTTCTACTAAAACTTGATCACCAATATCTGACTCATCCATTTCATCATGAACTAAATATTTTTTTGTTTTAGTCATAATTTTTGAATAGATAGGATGAGCATATCGGTTTTCAATCTCCACTACAATAGTTTTTTGCATTTTATGGCTAATTACAGTACCAATTTTTTGTCTTACTGGCATTAAAATTCCTTTTATAATTTTTTATAAAGTAAATGTATCTCTATTACGTAATTATTTTTTCTATAGAATTTAGTCTTAAAGTCAATAGTGTTTTTAATTGAGATAAACGACACTTTGCAATTTTAATTTTATTAGGAGTAAAAGCTTGTCGAGTTGCTTTTTTAAATCTTAAAGAAAATAATTCTTTTTGTGTTTCATTAATTAATTCTATTATTTCTTTATCTGAAAGTGATTTTATAAGATTAAATTTTGATATTGCCATAAATTATTGAATGTTATTTCTAATAATAAATTTTGTTTTTATTGGTAATTTATAACTAGCTAAATTAAAAGCTGCACGCGCAATTTCTTCTGGTACAGAGCCAATCTCAAATAAGATTGTTCCAGGCTTAACAACAGCTACCCAATAATCAACAGCTCCTTTACCTGAACCCATTCGTGATTCCGCAGCACGAGCAGTAACGCTTTTATCTGGAAAAATACGAATCCATAATGAAGCCCCTCGTTTTGTATACCTTGTAATAGTTCGTCGGGCAGCTTCAATTTGACGTGATGTAATCCAAGAAGGTTCTAAAGCTTGCAAACCATATTCACCAAATGATATTTCGTTACCACGAGTAGCTATTCCACACATTCTACCTCTATGAAATTTTCTATATTTTGTTCTTTTTGGACTTAACATAATTCATTACTTTCCTAAAAATAAAATTTTTACGTACTAGAAGCTATCTTAATTTGAATGTTTATATACCCAAACTTTAACACCTAAAATTCCATAGATAGTATGCGCTTCTCGAGTAGCATAATCAATATTAGCACGCATAGTTTGAAGAGGAACTCTACCTTCTCTTTTCCATTCTCTACGAGCAATTTCAGCTCCATTTATGCGACCTGAAATTTGAATTTTAATTCCACCCGATAAATTTAATTTTGCATTCTGCATAGCTTCTCTAATTATACGACGAAATACTATGCGTTCTTCAAGCTGACTTACTATCCAATCAGCAATAAGAGCAGCATTTGAATCAGATTTTTCAACTTCTGCAAAATTGACAGTAACTTGTCTACTATTTGGTAATAATTGTTTAAGATCAGTTAATAAATTTGTAACCCAGATACCTTTATTGCCTAACAATTCTATGGGTTTAGCAGCTTCAATTGTTAATTCTATCTGATTTCCGTCCCCACTCCTGCCAATTTTAATCATTGCAATTTTAGCAATTTTTGTAAATTTCGCTAAATAATTTCGAATTTTATCATCTTCACTTAATAACTGTGAATAACTATTAAACTTTGCGTACCAACTTGATCTATGATCTTGGGTTATTCCTAACCTAAAACCTAAGGGATTTGTTTTTTGACCCATATTTTATTCTTTTGATTAAAATATAATAAGATTAAATTTTAAATTAAACAGATTTAACTGTGACAGTAATATGACATGTTGGTTTTAAAATTTTATAAGCACGGCCTTGAGCACGCGGACGAATTCGTTTTAATTTAGGGCCTTCATCTGCGTACGTTTCTGAAATAATTAAGTTTTTTTTCTCTAAACCATAATTATTTGTTGCATTAGCTGCAGCTGAACATAAAACTTGCCCGACAGCTTCGCTGGCTTTATAGGGTAAAAATTCTAATATCATCAATGCCTCTTGATATGAACGACCTCGAATTTGGTTTAAAACTCGTCGAACTTTTTGCGGTGACATCCTAATATATTTTGCAACTGCTTTTATTGATTGATTATTCAACATAAAATACTTTTTTTTTTTTTTTTTTTTATTTTTTTTTTTTTTTTTGTAATTTTTAGTATTTTTCGATATATAATCTTCAAAAATATTATTATTTAATTATTACGATTTAGTTAGATTTGGTTTTAAAGATATCTTGAATTTTATTTAAGACATTAATTTTTTAAGAATCAATGGAATTACAATAAAAAATGTAAATCGTCTATTCATAATATATTAAAATCTTTAAGTTTCGTAGATGCTTAATTATTTTTTGAAAAAATATATTATCGTTTTGTTTTTCTATCAGTTTTAATGTGTGATCTAAAAGTTCGTGTATTAGCAAATTCACCTAATTTATGTCCTACCAATTGATCAGAAATAAAAAGAGGTATATGCTGTTTGCCATTATAAACAGCAATTGTATGTCCTACCATCTCTGGTAAAATTATTGACGTTCGAGACCAGGTTTTAATAATATCTTTCTTTCCGCTCTTATTCATTTGAGTAATTTTATCTAATAAATGATAAGCTACAAAAGGTCCCTTCTTTAATGATCTTCCCATATTATAAAATTTATAAAAAATATACGTGAATTTTTTTTAAGAACGACGGCGAACAATGTAAGCTGAACTTAATTTTTTGTTTTTTCTTGTTTTAATTCCTAAAGCTGGTTTACCCCACGGAGTTAGTGGTCGAGTTCTACCAATAGGAGCTCTTCCTTCACCACCACCATGGGGATGATCACATGGATTCATTACTGAACCTCTGACAGTTGGACGTTTCCCTAACCAACGACTTCTACCAGCTTTTCCACTTCGAACTAAAAATGCATCATTGTTACTAACTTCACCAATCGTTGCAAAGCATTCTTTTCGAATTAAACGAATTTCTTTTGATGGTAAACGTAGTGTAATATAATCGCCTTCTTTGGCTAAAATTTTAGCTGAAGTACCAGCAGCTCTAACAATTTGACCGCCTCTATTTGGAATTAATTCAATATTATGAACAGCTGTCCCTAATGGTATTTGACTTAATGGTAATGTATTTCCAGTTGTAATTTGAATTTCCGATCCTGAAATAATTGTATCTCCTACCTTTAAAGTATTTGGATGTAAAATATATCTTTTTTCTCCATCTTTATAATAAATTAAAGCAATGCGAGCATTACGATTTGGATCATATTCAATTTCTGATACGATTCCTTCTATATTATATTTATTTCTACGAAAATCTATTATCCTATATTTTCGCTTATGACCGCCACCACGATGACGGATTGTAATAATGCCTTGATTATTTCTTCCTTTATTTCGATGATTTTTGTTGATTAATTTTTTTTCTGGTTTACTTTTTGTAATTTCTGTAAAAGCAGAAATTGCACGGCCTCTTGTTCCTGCTGTATACGATTTATAAAGACGAATGCTCATAAAATTAATTAACTTTAATTATTAATGATATTAGTTAGTTTTCGGTAAATAAGTTTATTGTACTACCTTCTAATAAAGTTACAATAGCTTTTTTAGATTGTGGTTTCCACCCAATATATTTACCCATTCGCTTTTTCTTTCTTGGTAGATGACAGGTATTAATTTTTAATACTGTCACATTAAATAAATCTTCAATAGCTGATTTAATTGTAGGTTTATCTGACTTGATATTAACAATAAAACTATATTGATTATTTTCTAATAAACGCGTAGCTTTATCGGTGATAATTGGATATTTAACTATCTCGTTGCTACTAAGAAATAAGGATTTAATCACAATAGAGCTCCTTTATAACATTGATGGCTGATGGTGTTAATAAAATTTGTTTAGCTTTTAATAAACTAAATGTATTTAAGTTTGATGCTAAAATTAACTCGACATTTTTAATATTTTGTGTAGCTAATTTTAATGGTTTACTTTTTTCCGAAACAATAATCAATAAATTTTTATTTAACGATAATCCGCAATTTTGACAAATATTGCAAAATAGGCGTGTTTTTGGAATTTCTACAATCGTTTCAAAATTCTCAATAACAGAAATATTATTGCGTTTATTGTAAAGTAGAGTTTGAAGAGATAATTTTCGCTCTTTTTGGTTTAATTTAATTTTTGTTATTTTTGGTTTGGGACCAAAAATTACCCCACCACCTTTCCATAATGGTGAACGATTAGAGCCGGCACGTGCTCGACCAGTTCCTTTTTGACGCCAAGGTTTTCTACCACCCCCACGAACTTCACTTTTTACTTTTGTTGAAGAAGTGCCTTGTTTATTATGAATTTGATGTCTTAAAATATCTTTGTGAATTAAATAATTCGAAGATTTTTCAGTAATATTAAGTTTGAATTTATATTCCGATTCAGAATTTAATATTGTCCCATCTGCGCTTAGTAGATTATACTTAACAAACTTTTGAACGGCCATAATTTATCTCACTCTATTTCTTGTATAATATATTAAAATTATTTTAATTTGAAAGTTTAATACTTAATAAATTACCTATCTTACCTGGAACTGAACCTTTTATTACTAAAATATGTTCAGTAACATTAACTTGTATAATTTTTAATTTTTTAACCGTTGAAGTTTTATTTCCTAATTGTCCTGACATTTTTTTCCCAGGTAAAACACGACCAGGTGTTGTACCCATGCCAATTGAACCGGGTGCTCGATGATTTTTTGAACCATGAGTCATAGGGCCTCTATGGAAATTATAACGTTTTTGAAGCCCTGAAAATCCTTTTCCTGAACTTTTACCAGTTATATTAACAAATTGTCCAGCTTCAAAACATTCTAAATTAATTGTTTGACCAATTTCAAATGTTTCGGGATTAGCAACATGAAATTCTTTAAGATATTTTAAAGGTTGAATAGTTGATTTTTGTAAGTGTCCCAGTTCTGGTTGAGTTAGAGAATTTGTTGGTACAGTACCGTAACCGATTTGAATAGCATTATATCCATCTTTTAAAGTTGTTTTAATTTGAGTAATTGTACATGGACCTACTTTTATAACTGTCACAGGAATGATATTCCCTAATTGATCAAAAATTTGGGTCATTCCAATTTTATTTCCTAATAAACCTAAAGACACAATATTTCTCCAATTTACATTAATTAACATTTAAAGAAAAATTATTTAGTAAACTATTTTTTACTATTTGACATGGATAAACATATTAAAACATGTTTATTAACTGAATTAACTTAAATAAATTAAAATTATTTGTCTATATGTCACACAAACTCAACTTTATTAAAAAATTGTACGTAAATTATAAGAGATCTTTTAATAATAAAAATTATTATCTTTAATAAGTAAGCAAATGAAAATTAATTAAACAAATCATATGGGAAAAGTTGTAGGAATTGATTTAGGGACTACAAATTCAGTAGTTGCTGCAATTGAAGGGGGGAAACCAACTGTAATTTTGAATTCTGAAGGATTACGAACAACTCCTTCAATTGTTGCATATACTAAAAAACAAGAATTATTAGTTGGTCAAATTGCTAAACGACAAGCAGTAATTAATCCAGAAAATACTTTCTTTTCTGTAAAACGGTTTATTGGTTCAAAAGAATCTGAAGTTTCAGAAGAAGCTAAGCAGTTACCTTATAAAGTAACTGGGGATCAAAATGGTAATATTAAAATTAAATGTACATCTTTAAATAAAGATTTCAGTCCAGAAGAAATTTCGGCACAAATATTGCGCAAATTAATTAGCGATTCAAGCAGTTATTTAAAACAAGAAGTAAAACAGGCAGTTATTACCGTTCCTGCTTATTTTAATGATTCACAACGTCAAGCAACAATTGATGCGGGAAAAATTGCAGGAGTTGAAGTTTTAAGAATTATTAATGAGCCGACTGCTGCCTCATTAGCTTATGGATTAGATCAAAAACAAAATGAAACAATTTTAGTGTTTGATTTAGGAGGAGGAACATTTGATGTCTCAGTATTAGAAGTAGGTGATGGTATTTTTGAAGTTCTATCAACTGCAGGTGATACACATTTGGGTGGAGATGATTTTGACAAAGTATTAGTTGATTGGTTATTAAAAGAATTTAAAACTAAAGAAAATATTGATTTATCAAAAGATATTCAAGCTTTACAAAGATTAACAGAAGCAGCTGAAAAAGCAAAAATGGAATTATCAACTTTGAATAAAACAACCATTAATTTACCTTTTATTACTGCAGACAAAACAGGACCTAAACATATTGAAACTGAATTAACACGTGAATTTTTTGAAAAATTATGCAACACCTTAATTGAAAGATGTAGAATTCCGGTTGAAAAAGCTTTAACAGATGCTCGTTTAGATAAAACAAAAATTGATGAAGTAGTATTAGTAGGTGGTTCAAGTAGAATTCCTGCAATTCAGAATTTAGTTAAATCAATAACTGGAAAAGAACCAAATCAAAATGTTAATCCTGATGAAGTAGTGGCTATAGGTGCTGCAATTCAAGCTGGTATTTTAGCTGGTGAAATTAAAGATATTTTATTGTTAGATGTAACACCATTATCTTTAGGTATTGAAACCTTAGGGGGTGTTATGACAAAAATTATCGCTAGAAATACTACTATACCAACAAAAAAATCAGAAATGTTTTCAACAGCAGTTGATAATCAAACTAACGTAGAAATTCATGTCTTACAAGGTGAAAGAGAGTTAGTTAAAGATAATAAAAGTTTAGGAAATTTCCGTTTAGATGGAATTCCTCAAGCAGAAAGAGGTGTTCCGCAAATAAAAGTTACATTTGATATTGACGTTGACGGTATTCTTTCAGTAAAAGCAAAGGAAACTAAAACAGATATAGAACAGGCTATTACAATTCAAGGCGCGTCAACTTTAGATAAAAAAGAAATAGAAGAAATGATTAAATCTGCTGAAGAATTTGCTTCAGTGGATCAAGAACAGAGAAAAATTGTTGATTTAAAAAATAGTGCTGAATCATTATGCTATGAAGCTGAAAAAGAATTACGTTTATTTTCTGATACTGCACAAGAGGAGAAAAGTAGTAAAATTAAAAACTTAATTGAAAATGTTCGAAAAAATATTAACTCTGAAGATTTTATTCAATTAAGTTCAGATGTTGAAGCATTAAAAGCTGCAATGAAAGAAATGGTAGATGCAAATCCGGTAACTTAATAAAATTTATCAAAATATTTGAAGTTTGTTTACGTCAAATATTTTGATAAATTTTACATTTATTTTATTAGTTTTCTTGTTCAACAATAATACATTCTGTAGTTAAGATCATACTAGCAATTGAAGTTGCATTTTGTAAACCTGATCGAGTTACTTTAGCTGGATCGACAATTCCACTTTTATACATATTTGTAAAAATATTTTTTGCTGCATCATAGCCAATTTCAAAATCTTGTTTTTGAATTTCTTCAATAACAATTGGACCATTGTTGCCTGCATTTTCGACAATACGTTTTATTGGAGCAGTAACTGCTCTTCCTATAATTAATGCCCCAACTAATTCATCTTCATTTAAATTAGCTTTTGCCCAGCTTATAAGATTTTCAGATAGATGCGCTAAAGTTGCACCACCACCTGGAACAATACCTTCTTCTACAGCGGCCCTTGTAGCATTTATTGCATCTTCTAATCTTAATTTTTTATCTTTCATTTCTGTTTCTGTTACAGCACCAACTTTAATAACAGCTATTCCACCCGACAGTTTTGCAATTCGATCTTGCAATTTCTCTTTTTCATAATCTGTATCTACGGAATTAATTTGTTTACGTAATTGTTCACAACGAACTTTGATTTCATTTTCGCGCCCATCAGCAACAATTGTAGTTGTATCTTTATTTACAATTACTCTACGAGCTTTTCCAAATAAATCCAGCTTAATATTATCCAAACTTAATCCAGCATCTTGACTTATTACAGTTGCACCCGTTAAAATAGCAATATCTTGTAACATTAGTTTTCTTAATTCTCCAAATCCGGGTGCACGAATAGCTACAACATTAACGATCCCACGTAATTTATTCAAAATTAAAGTTGCTAATGCTTCTTTTTCAACATCTTCAGCAATGATAAGTAAAGGGCGTTTTATTCGAGTAAGTTCTTCTAAAATCGGTAATAAATCTTGTTGAACTAAAGTAATCCTTTTATCGGTTAATAAAATTAAAGGGTTTTCATATTGTACTTCCATCTTTTCGGTATTAGTAATAAAATAAGGTGAAATAAAACCTTTTTCTATTTTCATTCCTTCTGTAATTTCTAATTCTGTAATAATCCCTTTTCCTTCTTCTAAAGAAATAACACCATCTTTTCCAACTTTTGATAATGCATTTGCAATTAGCGATCCAATTACTTCATCATTCCCAGCAGAAATTGTAGCTACTTGTTTAATAGATTCTATTTCTTCAACAGGTTGAGCAAATTCATTAATTTCATTCACTAAGTATTGAGTTGCTTTTTCCATCCCTAACTTTATTGAAATAGGATTGGCACCTGCTGCTACATTTTTTAATCCTTCTTTAACCATTGCATAAGCTAAAACTGTTGCTGTCGTTGTACCATCCCCTGCTACGTCATTTGTTTTTGAAGCCGCTTGTCGAATAAGTGAAACACCGGTATTTTCAATACGATCTGTTAAATTTATTTCTTTAGCAATTGTTACTCCGTCGTTTACAATTTGAGGAGAACCGTAGGATTTTTCTAGTACGACGTTTCGACCTTTTGGGCCTAGAGTAACTGAAACAGCTTCTACCATAATCCCCATACCGCGTTCTAGAGCTCGTCTAGCATTATCTTGATATAAAATTTTTTTTGCCATAATTACAAATTTTGTAAATAGGTGAATAAAATATATAGTTAAATAGTATACTCCGAAAAATAAACTTTTAAATTTGTTATTTATAGTATTACATTATGCTATTTTTAAAATATTTTGCAAATTAATTTTTATATTAAATTAATTTTCTCTCTAAAACCTTTACGAAATATAATATTTAGAAGTAATATATCTATGAACAATATAATTTGGGCTTGTAGCTCAGTGGACTAGAGCACGTGGCTACGAACTACGGTGTCAGGGGTTCGAATCCCTTCTTGCCCAATAAGGAATTAATCTATTTTTTTAAATATTTATCAATTCTTTAACCTATATTTGTATTGTGGGGTGTCGCCAAGTGGTAAGGCTGTGGACTTTGACTCCACCATGCGTAGGTTCGAATCCTTCCACCCCAGCTCAGATTTTGTTTTTTAAATTAAAATTTAATTTATAGAAAAATATTGTTTTTTAAAAAAAGGATAATGAAATGAAACCAAAAATTCAGTTTATAAAAGGATTAGATGAGAAAGTATTACCTGAAGTAAAATTAACTAGATCACGAGATGGTAGTACAGGTACAGCAACATTTCGTTTTAAAAATCCTAATATATTAGACAAAAGCACTACTAAAGAAGGTGAAATTACAGGCATGTACTTAATTGATGAGGAAGGACTGTTAGAGACTCGAGATGTAAATGCTCGGTTTCTTAATGGAAAACCTGAAGCTATAGAAGCAATCTATATAATGAAAAATCCTGAAGCTTGGGATAGATTTATGAGATTTATGGAACGTTATAGTGAAGAGAATGGATTACGTTTTGCCAAAGCAAATTGATGAAAAAACTTTTTAATAATTGATAAATGCGTATTTCATTAGAATGGTTGAATGAACTAGTAGATTTGAAAACATGTAATTTTGATTATTTAATTGAAACACTTACACTTGGAGGCTTTGAAGTAGAAGATAGTTTTGAATTACTTGTTGATAATAAAAGAGATAGAATTTTGGACATAAGCCCAACTCCAAATCGATCAGATAGTTTATCTATGAAAGGAATTGCAAAGGAAGTTTCAAGTTTATTTAATGAAAGTTATAAACTATCTAAATATGGAGTTAAAATTTGTAAAACTGAACTATTAATTAAAAACTCAATATTAAAAATTAATACTTTAGATAATATAAAAAAAAATCATTTAATATTAATTACTGCGACAGTAGAAAATCTTACAACTTTTTATTCTCCTGCGTGGTTACAACAGAAATTAGTAAGAGCTGGAATCGAACCAGCTAACAATCTATTAGATTTAAAAACTTATATTAGTTTGGAAACTGGTTATCCTTTTGAATTTTATGATTTAGATAAAATTAGATTCTGTGTAAACGATTTGGACTTTAAATTAAATTTAAATTGTGAAAAATTTTTAGAACCATTTCATGGAACTAATAACCATCAATATGATGGTAATTCTAATATTTTAGTTTTAAAAGCTAATGAACAAATATTAAGCATTGCTGGTATTTTAGCTAATAAAAAATTTCAATATACTAATAATACTAAAGCATTATTGATTGAAGGTTCAATTTTTAATTCGAAAAAAATTCGACAGATTTCACGTACGATTGGATTACGAACTGAGCGTTCTTCTATATATGAAAAAGGATTAAATCCTAGTTATTTGATCGAATCATTATGTCGATTATTATATTTGTTAAAAAGTTCGAATAATAAAGTAATTATAAATATTCATACATCAACAAATTATTCTGAAATTAAACCTCCTATTATTTCTTTAGAATATAAAACAGTAATTGAAATTCTAGGACCCATAATAGGTTTCAAAAAAAATAAAATAAATATATTATCACCAATAGATATTTCAAACTATTTAACACGTTTACATTTTAAATATATTTTTGATCAATCAAATTTAATTTGGCACGTGAACATTTGTTTGGAACGTTATGAAGATATTAATCGCGAGATAGATTTAATTGAAGAAATTGCTAGATTACATGGATTTAATAATTTTATTACTATTCTTCCAGATATTTTTAAAATTGGAATAGAAGATTTTAGTTATCAAATTCGTAAAAAAATTACAAGTTGCTTTTTAAGTGAAGGTTTTAATGAAGTTATTAATTATTCATTAGGAAATTTATTAAATAAAGGAAACATTTCAATCATTAACCCATTGTCAAAAGATTATTCGATTTTAAGATCAACATTATTACCAAATTTAATACAAATAGAACATGAAAATTTAAATCAAGCAGCTTCCAATTTAGAAGCCTTTGAATATGGACACGTATTTTTTTATTCTGATCATTTTGGTTTACTTGAAATTGAACAAGTGGGAGGAATTTTTGGTGCAACTAAAACAAAAACCGAATGGTCTAACACTACAAATATTTTATCTTGGTTTGAAGGTAAAGGAAAATTAGAACAGCTCTTTAATAAATTAAATTTATTTGTTTATTGGAAAATAGGACTACCAAAATTATATAAAAATATACTTCACCCATATCGGACTAGTAAATTGTGCTTAATACCAGGATTGCCATTAGGTGTTTTCGGTCAAATCGATCCGATTTTAGCAAATAAATTAAATATTTCACCACAATTATATTTATTTGAATTTAATTTAGAGTTAATAAAAAATCATTATAAATATAAAACCCTATTATATTATCGGATTTATAATTTATACCCGAAAATTTTTAAAGATTTATCATTTATTATTTCAAAAACTATTACTTTTAATAAAATTAAAAATTTAATTTTTTCACTAGCTCCAGGTGTATTAATATCAATTGAATTATTGGATGAATATAAAGGAAAATCTATTCCAAAAACAATGACAAGTTTATGTATTCAATTGATATTTCAATCAAATGAAAGAACTTTACTAACTAAAGAAGTTGAGAAAATTGTTGAAAATATTAAATTAATCTTAACAGAACAATTTAAAATTATTATTCGTTCATAAATTAATTAATTTATTAACTATTTATATACCTATCTTCTACAAGGGTGTTACATTATTTAATAATGAGTTTTATTATCGATAAATTTTATTTAGTTTTATAACAAATTTCTTTATTTATATCTAATAAATATAAATAAAGATTAAAAAATTAAAATAATAGATTGAAATAAAAAGTGATTCTAAACTATGTTTATAAAAAATTTGAATAAGTCATAGACTTAGTTGTTAGAAATTGCTAAAATAGTATTAGCAAATGATAATTAGTTTTTGGCGGGTGTAGCCAAGTGGTTAAGGCAGTGGGTTGTGGTTCCGCCATTCGCCGGTTCAAGTCCGGTCACTCGCCCTATAAAAATTATTTGCAATATCCTTTTTAAGAAAACTAAAATAAAATAAAAATATTATTTTATGTCACGTTATCGTGGGCCAAAATTAAGAATTGTAAGAAGATTAGGTGATTTGCCAGGTTTAACAACAAAAAAATCAAAAAAAGAAAATAAACCTGGCAAATCTGGTGAGTCTGGTGACGAGAGTAGTAAAAAAAAATCTACTGAATATGGTCGGCGACTAGAAGAAAAACAAAAATTAAAATTTAATTATGGATTGACTGAAAGTCAATTATACAGTTATGTTAAAGAGGCACGGAGACGAAAAGGTGTAACAGGTTTAATTCTTTTACAATTACTTGAAATGAGATTAGATACAATCTGTTTTACATTAGGATTTGCTTCAACAATTGCAAATGCTCGTCAATTAGTAAATCATGGTCATATTACGGTAAATGGTAAAGTAATCGATATTCCAAGTTTTCAATGTAGGTTAAATGATGTTATTGGCGTTAAACAAAAACAAACTTCAACAAATTTAATTCAAAAAAATTTAGAAGTTGCTAGATTTTATGAATTGCCAACGCATTTAAAATTTGAGAAATCAAAATTAGAAGCAATAATTACTAATTATTGTAATAGAGAAGATATTATGTTAGATTTAGATGAATTATTTGTAATTGAATATTATTCTAGACGTTAGACAACCTAGTACGTTAAATTAAATAATTTATATATATATATAATCAATTATTAATAACATTTATGTTAAAACTTAGATTAAAAAAAATTGGTAGAAAACGACAACCTTCATATCGAGTAATAGTGATTCCTAGTACATCTCGTAGAGATGGTAAAGCTATCGACGAAGTTGGCTATTACAATCCGATAACAAAAGAGGTTTACTTTAACGCAGAAAAAATTATTCAATGTTTGAAGAATGGCGTACAACCAACAGATACTGTTAAAAGATTATTACAAAAAGCAAAAATTTTAAACATTTAAATTAAGTATTTAAAATTTTAAAATAAACATAGACGTTATAGAACTTAAAAATTAATTATAATTATAGGCAAAGTAGATTTATTATTAATAATTAATTATGTCACATTTTACTAATATGAAAACTCGTTTTCAAAACTTATTTTATTTAGAACGAGCTTTAAATAAATTACATATCGTCCATGAAAAAGAAGAACAAGTATCCTATATCGATTCTCAAATAAACTCTTATACTAATTTGCGTATCCCCCAGCTAAATGGCCATGATATTAAGTTTTGTTGGAATCAAAAAGAGTATGAATTAGTTGTCGATATAAGTTATTGGAATCAACCTTATACTATAGAATTATTTATTGATAAGATTACTCAAGAGTATGCGGGAGAAGTTATTATGGAAGAAAGTAAAAAACTTGGTTTTCAACCAGTTAAATACCAACAAACTGATAATGGTTCGAATATCCTTATTTTAGAACGTTGGAACAAAAATGCTAAATAATTAATTTTAAAAAATAATTATTCAGTTATAATAAATAATAGGTTGATATAAAAGTATCAATGTAATTTTGTTAATATAAGTTATAAATTTTTTTTAAAGATTATCATTTATGGATACTCGTATACTTGTAATGTTAGCACCTGTTGGAATTGCCGCATCTTGGGCTTTATATAATATTGGTCGTTTGGCAATTCAACAAATTCAACGTCTTTCTCGTTAAACAATCTTGTTAAAACAAAAAATAAATCGATAAATTACTAATTTCTATTTTAATTTCAATCGCCCGGTTACTGAAAAAAAATTGAAGGTGTACCAACCGCTAATAATTAAAAACATTTTCAGCAACCCTATTAAATTTTTGTCAAATGAATATACCAAATATAAATAGTTTATATATTCATTTGACAAAAATCTTTTATTTAAAATTTTAAATAGAATAGATATTCAATTAATGTTGACATTGAGTTTTCAATTTATTTTTGTAACTAGCTAACTATTAAAATATAATAAATTATTTGATTTTTTTAAATACGTTTAATTATAATAGTTTAAAAACTTTAAAAAATCGAATTATGGCAGTACCTAAAAAACGTACTTCAAAATCAAAAAAAAATTCTCGCAAAGCAACTTGGAAAAGAAAAGCTGATAAATCAGCTCAAAAAGCTTTATCTTTGTCTAAATCATTTTTACGAGGTAAAACAACAAGTTTTATTTACACGTTAAACGAAGAAGAGTAATTTTTTAATTATTTTTCTTCGTTTAAAGAACTTGCGGATGTGGCGAAATTGGCAGACGCGCTAGATTTAGGTCCTAGTAACTTTTGTTGTGAGAGTTCAAGTCTCTCCATCCGCACTTATATAAATTGTTGACATGTATAATATTACTTATATATCTCTTTTTCAATAAAATTTAATTAAATAGAAATGATTCTTCCTTTTACATTACAACAATTAAGAATAATAAAAGCTATATCTACTGAAACAAGTTTTACTAAAGCAGCAGAAATTTTATTTATTTCACAACCATCATTAAGTAAACAAGTAAAAACATTAGAAGGACGGCTTGGTATTCAATTAATTACTAGAAATAAAAATAAAATTGTTTTATCTGAAGCAGGTCAATTATTACTTCAATATTCGGAAAGAATTTTAGCTTTATGTGAAGAAAGCTGTAGAGCTTTAACGGATTTTAAAAATGGTGAAAGACGAACTCTAAAAATTGGTGCTACTCAAATTGTTGGAACTTATTTAATTCCACGAGTTTTAGCTTTATTCAATGAAAATTATCCTCAAATTAATTTAAAAGTTCAAATTAATTCTAGTACAATAATAACTAAGAATGTTTTTGACAATTCACTTGATATTGGGTTAATTGAAGGTTATATACCTGACGTTTTTAAAAAAAAATTACAGATTGAAAATTTTATAGAAAATGAATTTCATTTGATTGTTGCGAAATCACACCCAATTGCTGTAAATAATCGAAAAACAATAAATAAAGCAGATTTATATCATTTGAATTTTATAGCATTTAATGCTAATTCAACAACTCGAAAATTTATTGATAACATTTTAATTCAAAATGAGATTGAAATAAAAGAATTCAATATTATTATGGAATTAAATTCAATAGAAGCGATAAAAACAGCAGTAAGTTTAGGTATCGGGGTATCCTTTGTTTCATCTTTTGCAATTGAAAAAGAAATTGAATTAACAACCCTTAAAATTATTAATATAGAAAATATTAAAATTAGTCATACTCTATCAATTATTACAAATCATAGTTATTATCATTCAAAAGCTTTTGACTTTTTCTATAATGAATTGTGGTCTTTAAAAAATATAATTAAGAAATTAAAATCTAATAGCTTGTAAAAAGTTTGACTTTATAAAAAAAGATTTAGTATTATTTTACATTGTAAATATAAAATGTTTTTAATTTATGAAATATGCAATTGTTGAAGTTAGTGGAAGACAATTTTGGATTGAAGTGGGAAAATATTATGATTTAAATCGGATTTCTACTAATTTAGGTAAAGAAATTACTTTAAATCGAGTATTGTTATTTAATAATGAAGGTCAAGTTTTAATAGGAAAACCTTATTTAAATAACGTACAAGTTCAAGGAAAAATTTTAGAGCATTTAAGAGGTCGTAAAACAATTGTTTATAAAATGCGACCAAAGAAGAAAACACGTAAAAAACAAGGTCATCGTCAAGAATTAACTAGAGTTTTGATTGAAAAAATAAACATTAATTAAAAAGTTAATAATTAAGGATTAAAGTAATATGGCTCATAAAAAAGGTGCAGGAAGTACAAAAAATGGACGTGATTCAAATTCAAAACGTTTAGGTGTTAAAAGATTTGGAGGTCAAACTGTAAAAGCAGGCAACATATTAGTACGTCAACATGGAATGAAATTTAAACCTGGTAAAAATGTAGGCTGTGGAAAAGATTTTACATTATTTGCATTGTTAGACGGTATTGTAAAATTTGATTCTACCAATTCAAAACATAAACGGATTACTATTATTAATTAATTAAAATATTATCCAATAATTAGTAAATTAAAACATATATTATTAGTTTTATTACTTAAAAAAAATGCTTAAAAATATATTATCTCAAAAATCTATAATAAATAAATATAAAAATTTAATTACTCAAATTAATTTATTAGAAAATAATTTTAATAAATTGACTGATACAGAATTACGGGCAAAAACTTTTGAATTGAAAAAAAAATATAATAATGAAAAAAACTTAGATTCGATTTTATGTGAATCATTTGCCCTGATTCGTGAAACTAGTTTGAGAACATTAGGTCTTCGACATTTTGATGTACAATTAATTGGAGGATTAACTCTTCACTATGGGAAAATTGCTGAAATGAGAACAGGTGAAGGAAAAACTTTAGTTGCCACAGCACCTGCCTATTTAAATTCTTTAACAGACCAAGGAGTTCATATTGTTACAGTTAATGATTATTTGGCAAATCGAGATCAAATTTCAATGGGACAAATTTATCGATTTTTAGGGGTTAATACCGGTTTAATTCAAGAGAATATGTCAACTAAAGAACGTCAAAAAAATTACTCAAGTAGCATTACTTATGTTACGAATAATGAGCTTGGCTTTGATTATTTACGAGATAATATCGCTTTAGATTTAAATGAGATTGTGCTGCGTCCTCTTAATTACTGTATAGTAGATGAGGTGGATTCAATTTTAATTGATGAAGCACAAACACCGTTAATTTTATCAACTTCTGTGGAAACATCTATTGATAAATATATTTTAGCTGCTGAAATCGCAGAATATTTAGAAATAACAGTTCATTTTAAAGTCGATGAAAAAAATAAAAATGTAATTTTAACCGAAAAAGGTACAATACAAATTGAAAAAATTTTAGGAGTTACTGATTTATTTAACCCTAATGACCCATGGATACCGTATATTCTTAACGCTATTAAAGCAAGTACATTATTTTTTTTAAATATTCATTATATTATACAAAATAATCAAGTTATTATCGTAGATGAATTTACTGGCCGTATTATGCCCGATAGAAGATGGAGTGATGGTTTGCATCAAGCTATTGAAGCAAAAGAAAGAGTTCCAATTCGTCAAAATAGTCAAACAATAGCCTCTATTACATATCAAAACTTTTTCTTATTGTATAGTAAATTGTCAGGAATGACGGGTACTGCGAAAACAGCTGAATTAGAGTTTGAAAAAATTTATAGCTTAACAGTTGAAGAAATTCCAACTGCTCGACCAAATAAAAGAAAAGATTTACCTGATTTAGTTTATAAAGATGAATTGTTGAAATGGAACGCTATTGCAGAAGAATGTAAAGCAAAACTTTTAATTGGACAACCAATTCTTATTGGAACAACAACTGTTGAAAAATCTGAAACATTAGCTCAATTGCTCCAAGAATATAATTTACCGTATAAACTTTTAAATGCAAAACCTGAAAATGTTAGAAAAGAATCAGAAATTATAAGTCAAGCGGGTGAAAAAGGAAGTATTACTATTGCTACGAATATGGCAGGTCGTGGGACTGATATTATTCTTGGAGGAAATATTGAATTTAAAGTTAAAAAGCAACTCTATAATTTATTAGTATTTTTTAAGAATGTACCCCAAAAAACCCCCCAAAATATTTTATTTACACTAAATAATTTAAAATTAATTTTATCACAAAGAAGTTTATCTGTATTATTTTCGTTATTAAATGATTCCAATTTCTTACAATTATTAGATACAGAAGTTTTAACTATTTTAAATAATAATAGTCAACTAAAAAGTCTTAAAACTAACTTAGAATGTTCAGTAAAATTTTTAGTTAATCAAGTATCGTTGTTTGAAAAGAAATTACAAAAAATTGATCATATAATAGTTAAAAATTTAGGTGGTTTATATGTTATTGGAACAGAACGAAATGATTCCAGACGGATTGACAATCAATTACGAGGAAGAGCAGGTCGACAAGGTGATCCTGGGCTTTCACGATTTTTCTTAAGTTTAGATGATAAATTATTGCGCTTATTCGGCGGTACAAAATTTCAAAACTTTATGCAAAATCAATTGTTAGATGATTTACCTTTAGAATCTACTATATTAACTAAAAGTTTAGATTCTGCTCAAAAACGGGTTGAAGAATCTGATTATGATAATCGTAAATATTTATTTGATTATGATGAAATTTTAAATAAACAACGATCTATTATATATTCTGATCGTCGTGACATTGTAAACGGTAATGAACAAACTCTTAAAGCTAAGATTTTATCCCATGCGGAACAATATATTTGTGCTATTTTAATCGAAGTGAAACAAAAAAAGTTATCTATAACGGATAGTATTGAAAAGCTTGAAAATTTATTTGGGATAACGTTAGAATTAGATTTCTTTTATAAATTTTATCGTAAAGGTATTCAAAATAAATTGAATAATGCATTGAAAACAAAATTTTTAGGAGGATTTAAAGATGAAGAGACGTTGTTAAAAGAATATTTAATAGCAGAATTTTGGTCATGCTATGAACTAAAATATCAATTTTCTGAATATAAAGATCCTAATTTTAGAACTAGTTTACACAAAAAAATACTTTTAACGTACTATGATAATTGTTGGAAAGAACAACTACAAAACATGTCACTATTACGCGATGCTGTAGGTTGGAGAAGTTATGGGCAGAGAAATCCATTATTTGAATATAAAGATGACTCATATAAATTGTTTAAAGATTTAAGTAAAACAATTCGACAGTTAGTAGTTTATGAATGTATCAGTTCTGAAATCTAATAAAATAGTTATACTAAAGCTTATTTATCTTTTTATTAAATTAAATTACATATAAATTAATTATGACAAAACGAACATTATCCAATAAAACCCGTCGTTCAATTTTAAAAATATCTGGCTTCCGAAGTCGAATGTTAAACTCACAAGGCCGTAAAATCATTAAAGCACGACGAAAAAAAGGTCGTCATAAATTAACGATTCAACATTAATTTCTTATTAGAATTAATTGTTTGGACTTAATATAGTAACAATTGATTTTTATTTATTAGTTATATAATTTAACACAGTAATGTCACAAACTAGTAATTATATGAAATTCGGCGATGAATTAACTCTTTTATTAAAAGCTCGCTATCCAATTATTTACATTAATACAATTGAAGAAGATAGAGTAGAGTATGTTATTAGACAAAGCGTTAAAAATAGTTTAAATCGAAGTGTTTATACTTGGGATTTTATTGATGGTTATACTAATAACCCAAATAATGAATCCTTTGCAAAACGTAACCCATTACAAGCACTTGAATTGATTCAACGATTAAATTGTGAGACTCCGGCTCTGTTCCTCTTAAAAGATTTCAATCGTTTTTTAACTGATATTTCGATTTCTAGAAAATTAAAAAATGTTAGCCGCATTTTAAAATTACAACCAAAAACAATAATCATAATTGGATCAGAAATAAATATTCCAAAAGAACTTCAAGATTTAATTACAATTTTATATTTTCAATTACCTAATGAACAAGAGATTAATAAAGAATTATCGCGATTAATAAATTCTTTAAATCTTGAAATTACACCTTCTCTTTTAGAGAATTTAACAAGAGCTTGTTTAGGTTTGTCTTTAGAAAGGATTAGACGTGTTTTATCTAAAATAATTGTTACATATAAAAAAATTGATGAAAGTAGTATTTCAATTTTGTTGAATGAAAAAAAACAAATAATTCGACAAACTGAGATTTTAGAATATTGGTCAAGTTCTGACAGTATTAAAAAAATTGGAGGCGTTGATAATTTAAAAGATTGGTTAAAAAAACGAAAAATAGCTTTTAGTCTTCAAGCCTCAAATTATGGATTACCCACTCCAAGAGGATTATTACTTATTGGAATTCAAGGAACAGGAAAATCTTTAACTGCTAAAGCTATTGCAACCGAATGGCAGTTACCTCTATTAAAATTAGATGTTGGAAAATTATTTGGAGGTTTAGTCGGTGAATCTGAATCACGTTTAAGAGAAATGATTCAAGTTGCAGAAACATTGTCTCCTTGTATTTTATGGATAGATGAAATTGATAAAGCATTTAATAATTTAAATAATAATGGTGACAGTGGTACTAGCAATAGAATGTTAGGAACATTTATTAGTTGGTTATCAGAAAAAACAAAACCTGTTTTTGTTGTTGCAACAGCTAATAATGTAGATCTATTACCTTTAGAAATTATTCGTAAAGGTCGATTTGATGAAATTTTTTTTTTAGAATTACCAAAAAAAAAAGAAAGAGAAGAAATCTTTAAAATTCATATTAAAGATTTTCGTCCAAATAATTGGAAATCTTTTGATTATTTTACATTAGCTAGTTTATCCGAATCTTTTCAGGTGCTGAAATTCGTCAAAGTATAATTGATGGGATGTATGAAGCTTTTTATGAAGAACGTGAATTCACAACTATGGACATTTGTAAAATATTAAAAGAAGTAATTCCATTAGCTCAATTACAGACAAATCAAATGTTAAAATTACAAAATTGGGCTTCATCAGGTCAGATTAGATTAGCTTCTTCAACTTCAAAGATTGATTCAATAATTCCACAAAATTACCTATAGTAATTAAATAATGAAATGAAACAAATTATTTTTAAAACTTTAGCAGATCTACGTTTTGCAATAATTCTTCTTTTAATTATTGCAATTTCAAGTATAATTGGCACAATTATTGAACAGGATCAAGCTATTGAAATTTATAAGTCTAATTATCCATTAATAAATCCTTTATTTGGATTTTTATCATGGGATATAATTTTAATGTTTGGTTTTGATCATGTATATTCTACATGGTGGTTTGTTTGTTTTGTTCTAATATTAGGTATTAGTTTATTAACATGTACATTTATTCAACAACTTCCTACTTTAAAAATTGCTAAACGGTGTCAGTTTTTAAGAACTTCTAACCAGTTTTCTAAATTAAAAATTATTAAAACTATTTATAGTGACACTTTAACTAAAATATTTTTTCAAATTCAAACATATCATTATTCAATATTTCAACAAAAAAATATTTTTTATTGTTATAAAGGATTAATTGGGAAAATAGCACCTATTACCGTTCATTTAAGTATGATTTTAATTTTGCTAGGTACTCTTATTAGCGCATCGGGTGGGTTAAAAGCGCAAGAAATTATTCCAAAAACAGAAACTACTCATATTCAAAACATATTATTAAGTGGATTTTTTTCTAAAATTCCAACTATTTCTACAAGAGTTAATGATTTTTGGATTACTTATAATAGCAAAAATATAATTAACCAATATTATTCAGACATTTCCATTCTTAATAATTTTGGCATTGAACTCGAACAGCAAACTATATATGTTAATCAACCAGCGAAGTTTAGTGGAATAAGTTATTATCAAACGGATTGGAATTTGTTAGGTTTAAGACTGAAAGATGATAGTTTAAATTTATTTCAATATCCTTTAATTTCTATCTTTAATAAATCAAATAAATTATGGGTTTCTTGGATTTCAACTGATCAAAACTTAAAAGAAGGTTTTACAATTTTGATAACAGATTTAAATGGCTATTGTAGTATTTATAATAAGTTAGGAGTATTTTTAGGAAATTTAGAAATGAATGAACAGTTTAATATAAATTTTCCTTTTATTTTAGTTGATATTTTGTCTTCAACTGGTTTACAAGTTAAAGTTGATCCAGGTATTCCTTTTATTTATAGTGGATTTTGTTTTTTAATGATAAGTACATTATTAAGTTATATTACCTATTCACAAGTTTGGATTTTAAAACAGTCTGATCAAATATTAATAGGAGGTAATACAACACGTGCAAAATTTGATTTTGAATTAGAATTTATAAATTTAATTAAATAATATTTTTTATATTGTAATATGCATTATGCATTATACAGAATAAAAAATATTATCCTCAATAACCCATGTAACATTTTTCTTAACTTTAATTGAAAAATTGTATTTCTACGTAATAATTACCAAATGATGAAACTAGTCTTTAACTTCTGCCTTAGAAATACAGTCTTTTAAAATTAATAAAATTATGCTTCTTTTTGAAGACTAAAAACATTTATTATAAAAGTAAATCCACAGCGTACGACCATTATAAACCTCCTTGACAAATTCAAGTTATTTAACTATTACGTATTAACCATATCAGAAATTATTTCCTTAGTTTCAGCATAAAGGATGTAATTTTCTTTTAATGTTGTGTTGATAGTAATTGTAATTATTAGTAGTTGTGAGGACATACCTGTCAGTAAATACGTGTCTGGTGTCAATTTTACATCATTTCTAACAACCCTAATATTTTTGGTTACTATAAGACTTTTGTCGATCATTAACAAAACTCAAGTATACGTTGAAGTTGTAACTCCAATCAACTTTTATTCCTTCCTATTGCGTAAATATACTGACTAATTTTAAGAAAAAGTTACTAAATATAAATCTGTACAATTAAAAGTATTAGATTATAATATAATTTGAAACATTAATTGCTATTAAAAGCAATAAATTATATTTAATTTACTTAATTTTTAAAAATCAAATGGCTCACTCAGTTAAGATTTACGATACTTGTATAGGATGTACACAATGTGTACGAGCATGTCCTACAGATGTTTTAGAAATGGTCCAATGGGATGGATGTCGAGCAGGTCAAATTGCTTCTTCACCACGAGTAGAAGATTGTGTTGGTTGTAAAAGATGTGAAACAGCATGCCCCACTGATTTTTTAAGTGTTCGTGTTTATTTAGGTGCTGAAACAACACGTAGCTTAGGTTTATCTTATTAATTAATATATAAAAATAAATTTTTAGTTTTGATTAAACTAAATTAAATCCCTAAAAACTCACTAAATTTGACTATTTTATTGTAAAGTATTGATAAAAAAAAGTGTTAGAATTACGAATAAAATTCTTAATTTCTGAGTATTCTCATTAAATTTGATCTTAGATGTAAGTCTTATGTCTTAATTAATAAGGATTAAAATTCTAAAAAATATTATAAAATCTTAGAATTTATTAAGATTTTATAATATTTTTTATTAATTAACCATTAATAACTGGAGATGTTAAAGCGATTGGGAACACTTCACCAGCAGCTAAATCTAATGGGAAATTGTGCGCATTACGTTCATGCATTACTTCCATACCTAAATCAGCACGGTTAATAATATCTGCCCAAGTGTTAATTACACGACCTTGAGAATCTACAACTGATTGGTTGAAGTTGAAACCATTTAAGTTGAATGCCATAGTACTAATACCCATAGCAGTTAACCAAATAGCACATACAGGCCAAGCAGCTAAGAAGAAATGTAAAGCACGAGAGTTATTGAATGAAGCATATTGGAAGATTAAACGACCAAAGTAACCGTGTGCAGCTACGATGTTGTAAGTTTCTTCTTCTTGACCGAATTTGTAACCGTAGTTAGTTGATTCGTTTTCTGTTGTTTCACGGATTAAACTAGAAGTTACTAATGAACCATGCATAGCACTAAATAAAGAAGCACCAAATACACCAGCAACACCTGCCATATGGAATGGATGCATTAAAATATTGTGTTCAGCTTGGAATACTAACATGAAGTTAAAAGTACCAGAGATACCTAAAGGCATACCATCAGAGAATGAACCTTGACCAATTGGGTATACTAAGAATACAGCAGAAGCAGCCGCTACTGGAGCAGAGAATGCTACGAAGATCCAAGGACGCATACCTAAACGGTAACTTAATTCCCATTCACGACCCATATAACTTGCAACACCTAATAAGAAGTGTAAAACAACTAATTGGTAAGGACCACCGTTGTATAACCACTCATCAACTGAAGCAGCTTCCCAAATTGGGTAGAAATGCATACCAATAGCGTTTGAACTAGGAATTACAGCACCACTGATGATGTTGTTTCCATATAATAAAGAACCTGCAACAGGCTCGCGAATACCGTCAATATCTACTGGAGGAGCTGCAATAAATGCAATAATAAAACAAGAAGTAGCTGTCAGTAATGTAGGGAACATTAAGCAGCCGAACCAACCGATATATAAACGGTTTTCAGTACTTGTAATCCACGCACAAAAGCGCTCCCATAATGAAACGCCTTCGCGTCTTTCTAAAGTTGCTGTCATAATATTAGTTTAAAAATTTTATTTTTCCCATTTTTAAATTCTGTTACTTTTAATTATAAGACGTTTTAGTTAATACGACCAAATTTATATTTAAAAATTTAACTTGGCTTTATTATAGTAAAACTTTGGCATTGAACTATCTTCCCAAGAAGTCTCCCTCTAAGTATTGTCATCGATTTATAACGTTTCACAACTGAGTTCGAAATGGATCAGTGTGGTTCCGTTGAGTACACTAAAAACACCAAAGCAAAAAATAAAAGACCAATTTAAAAGAATTTAAATTAAGCTCTTTTAAATTGGTCTATGAAAAAATTATTATAAAATTCAAGTCCTCGGTCTGTTAGGACATCTTAGCACATACATTACTATACTTACACTTAATGCCTATCAAACGGTTAGTCTTACCGTGACCTTACTCACTTTTGTGATGAGAATACTCATCTTGAGGTGGGCTTCCCACTTAGATGCTTTCAGCGGTTATCCACTCCATACATAGCTACCCAGCGTTTACCGTTGGCACGATAACTGGTACACCAGCGGTATGTCCTTCTCGGTCCTCTCGTACTAAAGAAGGCTCCTCTCAATATTCTAACGCCTACACCGGATATGGACCGAACTGTCTCACGACGTTCTGAACCCAGCTCGCGTACCGCTTTCATGGGCGA
>Ga0208020_1000014_pt1 | contig 38701 bp, 43 predicted proteins | sample ColrivemetaGS573_FD_187601 | JGI IMG/M metagenome (GOLD analysis project Ga0208020, IMG submission 187601) | Estuarine microbial communities from the Columbia River estuary - Ebb tide ETM metaG S.573 (SPAdes) (version 2) | ecosystem: Environmental > Aquatic > Marine > Intertidal zone > Estuary ...
TGGTAAGTCCACAACTTGGTATGAGCGTGTTTTCTGCCTTTAGATCCCGCTCCTTTGGACTTTGTTTTCACCATTTTGTGCTCTTTTTCAGTGAAAGGTTTACAAAAGTTACCTTTAGTCACGGTAGTACGATGGTGTATAGCATCAGCTTTTCTTTTCTGATCCACGTATTCACACATTTCTTTCATTGTCATCATAGTATTCTTTTTAATTCTTGTTTAATCGCTAATATATCTTCGTCGTCTACTTCTATGTCTTCGTCAGAGTGCATTTCTCTTTCCCATACAGTATTATATATAGTGTTATGAAAGTTATTACTTATTACTTCATCTAGTTGATACGCTATTCCCTTTATTTCATTCTTTGTCAGCTTCATACTACTTAAATTTATTTGCTACTTCGTATATCTCTTGTTTATCGCTGCGATCTAAACCGCTTGTTTGACTTGCATACATTCTTAGTACATAGTGCACAAAAGTACAGTCGCTTTCACTTAATTCTATTTTCTTCATATTACTTGTATATTACATTAATTAAATCTTCTACTAACATTTCTTCAGTTTCCTCTTCTGCAGGAACACAGTCAACTACTACAAATTGCTTTATTTTGTTTATAGTTTGCTCTTTACTTAAGTAACTACTCATAAATTCGAAGTGACTTATAGTTTCTTCTGACCAGTGGAATAAACTCATATTACGCCCATGGATTATTAGACTTTTCTATATAAGTTAAACCTTCGTGGTTAAACCACTCGATAACACCTTCTTTGTCTTGATCTTGATCGTACATGAAGGCAAACTTACTTGGTAGTTCACCGATTAAATAACCTTTGTAAGTTACATCGTTTAGTCTCGCCATTGGCGCTTGATTCTTTTTGTCTTTGAAAAATTTAATAGTATTCTGCATAGTTTATTATTTATTTACATTAATATTATCTCGCTTTAATCGTATTTATATTGTAAGAAGTGTTTAGTTGCTTCGTACTCTAATTTATTAAGCTCTACGTGGTGATTAGCGTTCTCGACTAAGTAATCAATCTCGTCTTTCATTCTCTGCAAAGTTAATTTAGTAAAACTACTTGTTTTCACATGTTGTAGTAGATCATTGTCGCTACATAAATACATAGTATTGATCTCACCCTTCCAGTTTTCTACTTGTATTTTCTCGTAAGTATATCCTTTATATTCCATATTATACTGCTTCCCAGAATAGATCTCTCTGTTCGTTAGTTAAACCTTTTAAATTCTCTTGACCGAACATTTCTTGACAGATTTTTGTTCTTCTATCTGCTTCTTTGAAGCTGTTCATTACTTCATCCCACGCTTGTTGATTTGTTTTATACATAGTTAATTTCTTATAGCGAAGGCAGCTGCGCTACCTAGCTTGGTTAATACTTTGTTTACTTTTTTTAGCGTTAACAACGCTTTGTGTTTAAAATTTCTCATCTGTTTGTTTCTTTATAAAATTCTATTCTGTTAAGAACGTCTTTTCTAGTTACTTTACCTTCCATTTGATCTAAGATATCGCTAGTTAGATCTATTATTTTACCATTATCGCATGTTAATGTTACTTGCATAGTATTACTTTTTATTATAGTTATTTATTGTTACATAGATATTATCTATAGTGACTTGTATTAGTTTTGAAACTTGATTTTAGAGGTGTACTATTATTTACTCCATGAAATAGTATGGGAAGTTTTATACTACACCTCTCTGTACAAGATACTACTCAGTTATAAGTAGTTCTCTTGTTATTACAGGCATTGAAGTGCTTGAAGTGTAGGATTTATACTTTTCCCAGCACGCCATTGCTTCTAATTTGTTCTTCATTACTTCGAATACTTGATCGTGATTGTACTTTGCAACTTTACCACTTTTGAATGTTACTTCAATGATTTGATTTTTACCAATAAGTGACTTTCTTACTACAAACCTTTTACTTTTTAATACTTGTGACATAATTTATTTATTTAAGTTAATATTTATTTTCATGTATATTATCTGAACTGATCTGTATAAAGTTTGTACAAGTGCTCTACGGCGGGGGAGTGAGGTGCTATACAAAGTGCTATACACTTTTAGGGGGTGAGGGGGTTTTACTTAACTGTCGCGTAGGACGGAGTCTACTCTTCCGATCTTATTTCAGAATCAGGCCAAGAAAGTGTGACATTAGCCTATTAGGTTAAGATAGTAACAGGCTATTGTCATAGTTTTTATTTGTAAGTATTAGTCTGTGATTAACACAGATCTAACACTCACTGGAATACTTGTACTACTTGTGTAACTCTTGTACTTCTCCCAACAGTTCATTTTTTCAAGTTTCTCTTTCATACACTCGAACGCGTCGTCATGATTATACTTTGCGATCTTCCCATTTTTGAAAGTAACTTCTATTACTTGGTTCTTTCCGATTAACGACTTTCTTACTACGAATCTTTTACTTTGCATTGTTGACATAATTATTTATTATTTAAGTTAATATTAGTTTGGAAATATATAAATTTTAATTTCAAATATATTATCTTAGTTAGTCTGTATAAAACTTGTTTAAAAATAGTATGTATCAAACAAAAAGTCAAAAACTCTACACAGGGGGATCACAAAACGCTGAAAATTTCGCGTGATTCTTAAAAAAAAGGGGGGCCGTGGGCTTTTGAAAACGTAAAAGGGAATTTGCCGTCAACTTTTCTACAAGGCGCAATACCTCTGCCCTATATTTGTAATAACTTTTTAAATCGATACTATGACATTAGCTAGTTATATTAGATAGTAATAGGCTATTGTCACACTATGCAAGTATATACTACTATATTTGTAAAAATAAGCGTTTTCGAGTAAGTATATATAGTATACTAAAACAGTATTATGGCAAAACCAAGAAGAAAAGGCGGACCGAAGCAGCATTTAAGTCCAGCAGCAGCTAAAGCTAAGGCGATAAGAGACCTTAAATACGCTAAAACAGCAAGAAGAACAAGGATGAAGGCGGAAAGTCAAAGAATAGACTGTCCTAAAGGACACGATTACGATCATAATACTAAAAGATGTGTTACATCGTCTCATAACAGAGGTGGAACGCAGAGTAAGAGTAAAAAAGACGGTACTAAAGCTGAACGTAAACAAAATAAATAGAACATGTCAAATATATCAAGCTTCCCTACGGCTATTCCAGATGGCGATGATTTAATACTGGGCTCACAAACAGATGTAGCCGGTACTCCTCATACAAAAAACTTTACAGTACAGAGTATTGTGGATCTAGTCCCGGGTGGTGGTAGCGGTGGCTCATATTTACCCCTTGCAGGAGGAACAATGTCAGGTAATATAGCTTTGGGCTCAAATAACATTACAGGAATAAATACTTTATACGGAGTAAATGCCAATATAACTAATGTATCTGCAACTAATCTTTATGGAACATTTTGGGGTACTATAGCTTCTACCGCTACCGCTACTACTCAAGCAATAAGTGATGATTCTACTAAGGTTGCTACAACGGAATATGTAGACAGAGCAGCAGGCACTGGATCATATTTACCATTAGCAGGTGGAACGTTATCTGGTAATTTAAGAATAGCTAAAACATTTCCTTCTTTAGAATTGCAAGACTTACCAACAGGATCAAGTAATAGTAAGTTTATAAAATTCCTTAGCTCCATTGGAACCGAAACAGGTTCAATACGACATCAATCCGGTCCAGACGGTGGAGGAGATCCCGGCATAACTATAAAAACTGAAGGAATTTATGAAACGTCGTTTCGCTTAGGACAAAGTTTGTTTGAATGGAAAATGCGCGAAAGCAGTACCAGTGCGGTTGAAACAGCAATGATAATAGATCAAAAAAACTCAACGGTTTCAAGACTTACTTTATACGGGGGTGATATAGAACTTGACGAAGCTACCAGAGGTATTATATTAAAGTCTCCGAATGGTACAAAATATAAAGTAACAGTTGATAATGCAGGTAATTTAGCAGTAACAGCAGCATAAAAATAAAACATGGCAATAATATATTCATATCCTTACGATCAGATTATAACTGATACAGATGCTTGGGTTGGTACTGATTCCGTCAATAGACAGACAAAACAATATACAGCAAAGGCGGTAGCGGATTACTTGAATATAAATGGTAAGGTAGCAATTGCCGGTCAAATGAATTATCAGTTTGTTCAAGACCCTTCATTTAAAGCAGGTACTTTTGCTTTTGCAGCCGGAAGTGGCGGCGGTACTCCTTGGTCTAGCATTACATCTATAGTAATATCAAACATGGACCTATCAGGTCAAATTGTTTCACCTTTCTTAGAGTACTTAGTAGATGAACAAGTACTATTCCAAGATGTAGCCGGTAAAGGTTCATTTGGGCATTATATAATGAGAGGGTACACGCAAATAGGTACAACTAACTTTTACACACTAACATTAGAATACATAGGAGGTAATGGGTCTATAGATATGGATCACTATTACACTCTTGTAAACTTTTATCTAGAATCTGCAGCATCAACAAGTGTTAACAGTGTTGACACTAGTGATACTACGTTTATAGATATGACACCTACAACGCCTACAACAGGTAATGTAGAAATTACAGCATCATTGTCAGCTACTGGTACGCCTGATAATACTAAATTCCTACGAGGAGATAACACTTGGGCTAAAGAAACTTTTGAATTTGCTCAAGCAACACCTTCTACTAATTGGACTATACAGCATGATATGGATAAATTTCCATCGGTGTCCGTAGTGAATAACAATAACGTACTAATGTACGGTAATATAACATACGTAGACAAAAACAACTTAACAATAAACTTTTCAGCTGGCTTTTCAGGCAAAGCGTACTTAAACTAAAAAAACATGGCAATTAATTATTTAAACAGTATCGATCTTAATAAGAACGAGCTATTACAAGGTGTAATAGAAAACCAACCAAATGATGCGTCAGTTGGTCCATCACCTGCAACAGGACAGATATACTACAACACTGCAGATTATGAATTAAGACAATACAACGGAACAGCTTGGGTATCAGTCGGTGATATTACATCATTAACACCGGGTACAAACATAAGTATAGATAATCCAGCTTCTTCTTCACCTACTATCAATTTAGTTGACAACCCAACACTTGCGGGTAATTTAACAATAAGTAAAACTACTCCTAAACTAATAATAACTGATACGGTTGCAAGTGATTTAATACTTGAAATAAGCCAACAAGGTTCAACAACTTCTTTTACTTCTAGAGGCGGTACTAGTAGCACGGGTCAATTTAATTTTCGAATAACAAACGGATCAACAACTACCAATGCTTTATTTATAAACCAACAAGCACGCGCAACTTTTGCCGGTGATGTTGTAATAGATGGTGGAGATATTACCCTAGGGGGTCTAGGTAGAATACAAGGTGTTGATACAGTAACCGTTGGAACAGATGCTGCCAATAAAACATATGTCGATAACGCTATATCAGGTGTACCACAGGGTACATTAACAGGTTTAGGTGAAGGTACTTATGTAGACATAGATAACACAACTCCAGCCGTACCAATAATAAACGTAGAAGGTACAGAGGCTGCAACCGCAAGTAAGCTAGTAGCTAGAGATTCTAACGGTTATGGTTATGTAGCAACACCTGCTTCAGGTGATAGTTCTACTAAAATAGCAACAACAGCATTTGTACAATCTTCACTAACTGGTTTATTAGAATTCAAAGGCGGATTTAACGCTAACACTGGAGCAATAGTTGGCGGTGGTAACTTAACATCAGGAGCTGCTAGAGTTGCAGTTGCTGTCGGTGATTACTACGTAGTAACCGTAGATGGTGACTTCTTTGGAAACACGGCAACACCACTTACAGTAGGTGATTCTGTTATAGTTCAAACTGCGGCTGCAGCTGGTGCCTCTGTAGAAGGTGATTTTATAGTCGTACAATCTGATACTGATTTAGCAACCGCAACAACTGTAGGTTTAGGTAATGTAGTTCCAGGTGCTGGAGGAACAATAACAGCTCCATATACTAGTGGGACTGCTACATTAGATGTTGTTGATTCAACTGCTGGTCAAAAAGGAGCCGTGATCGTAGCTGCTGGTACTGGTATATCTGTTGCTTATGCTTCAGGTACCGCAACCGTAACAAACACAGACACAAACTCTAGTAATACTGATGAAGGAACAATATCTGCAGGTAGCTTATCAGGAACAGTTACACATAACTGGGGAACTGCAAAAGTTATTGTTCAAACATATAGAGACAACGCTACTGATAATTACCCAACAGTGTTCTGTGATATAACTAGAGCATCAAATTCAATTACAGCAACTATAGCAAGTACAGAAACCGATGATATAGTTATACTAGTGCAGAAAATAGGTTAATAATTAAATCCATTTAAATGGCTATAAAGTTTTTAAATACCGTACAAGTAGATACAGACGTTTTATACGTAGACGCCGCGAATGATAAAGTCGGTATAGGAACGACTAGTCCTGAGAGATTATTAAGTTTGTATTCTAACAATGCTGAAACAACACCAAGACTTTTAATCGAGCAAGATGGTACTGGCGATGCTGTTATGGCTTTTAGCTTAACAGGTGGTCAGGGCTGGTCAATGGGTATTGATAATTCTGGAAGTGATTCTTTTATGATTCACAATAGTGCTGGTGGCGTTGATTCTTCAAGTCAATTTACAATTAACACCGGTGGTAACGTCGGGATCGGAACTACTAGTCCTCAAAGAAACCTAACAATATACGAATCTTCTGGGAACGCAGTATTACAGTTAGCCAATAACACATCAGGCGTAGGTGCGTCAGATGGTTTCCTTGCTTATACTGACGGAACAAATGTAGGTTTAGAAAATAAAGAAAATGGGTATTTATCTTTAGCAACTAATGCGTCTGAAAAAATGCGTATTACCTCAACTGGTAATGTAGGTATAGGCAATACAGGTCCAGTAAACGGCAAACTTGTTGTAACCTCTGGTGTTGATGGTCCTTTAAATACGATAAGAATACAGCATACTAGAGATGATGCAAATGTAGCTACCAGCGCTCTTGAAATAGATATGAATTTATCTGGAGCAGATACTACAACTTCAGATAGAACAAATAGGGGAATATTTGTTGACTTAGATTCTTCAGCTGATGGAGATGCTTCTAATGAGCACAGAATTCATGGTATTGAAAGTGATGTTAGATTTACAGGTTTTTCAGATGTAGTACGAGCTGGTCAGTTTTATGCTGAGTCAGGTAATATTACTGAAAAAACAGCCCAATTAGTAGGTGTTTATGGACAGGCTATTCATGATGCTAATTCAACAAACGGAGGCGTAAGTAATATGTATGGTGTTTTTGGTTATAGCCAACCACAAGATTTAGGTGATGTTGATAATGCTTTTGGAGGTTATTTTTTAGTAGACATAGGTACAAATAGAGGTAATGCTGATATAGGTGTTACAAAAGGAGTTGAAGGAGAAATATCGATAAACAAAGCGAATACTATAACTTACGGAGAAATGATGGCTGTCTCAGGTGTCATTGATAATAACGAAGGTACTGTACCTAATTTTGGTAACCAATATTTATTCAAAGGTGATTACCAAGGAACAAAAGGTAGTAATGCTTGGGGTATATATACTGAAGGTGATAAACATTACTTTGAAGGTAAAGTAGGTATAGGTACTACAACTCCTGATTATTTGTTAGATGTAGAGGGTAGTGCCAATAATGCTGACATTGCAATAAGAGTAAATAATACTTTTGATGATAATCTTGCAACAAGTAATCCAAATGCTGTAGTATTTTTAAATGCTGCAAGTAATAATGGTTATTTAAGAGTTCACGGGGCTCCTGCTAATACAGCGTCAAAACATCAAATAGATTTAGGTTCAACAGCTAGTAGTAGCTTTTTAACATTTTCTCCAAATGACGCAGAAAGAATGCGTATTGCTGCAGATGGTGCAATACAATTTAATGATTACGGCGCAGGTACATTAGTAACTGATTCAAATGGTAATATTACAGCAACAACCACACCTCCAGGCACAGGTGTATTCGTGCCGCTTGCGGGCGGGTCTTCAGTAGGTCAAGCAATGACTGGTACTTTACACGGGCCAGGTGCAACCTTCTCTGTATCAGGGAATAATTCAAGTAATTTACAAGTTGGTGATGGTTTTTTTAGAATGGAGATGGGTAGATCATCTATACAAGCCAGAGTTGTAGGGGTAAGTGGAGCCGCTTCTAATTTAAATTTAAATCCAAACGGAGGAGACGTTATTTTTTCAGGTAGTGGCTACGTTGGTATAGGAACAACTAGTCCTAGTGCTAAGTTAGAGGTAGCTGCAAGCGCAACTACAAGTGTAGATATAGCTCATTTTTCAAACTCAAATGGGGTTGTTAAAATAAAACACGCTTTAGACACGTTAGGTTCAGGTATAACATCTATTTTCGATGCTTCTAATAATGAAGATATTAGATTAAGTGCTCAATCGGATAGTTGGTTTAACGCAGGTAACGTAGGTATAGGAACTGATAGTCCTGATAAAATTCTACACATTAAAACCAATAATAATGGTTATGGTAGTGTTCGTATACAAAGAGACTCAACCAATCAAGGTGAGACTAGTATTGGGTTTTTTGGAAAGTCTAATACCCCTAACAACGAAGCTTGGGTTATTGGAGAAAATGGATGGGGGCATACTGGAAAATTTGTAATTGGAAACGAAAACGGAGGAGCAGGCGGAAATGTTAGAATGACTATACAAAGAGACGGTAACGTAGGTATAGGAACGACTACCCCTCAATCTAAACTTCAAGTTGCTGGTGGTATTCAAATGGCTGATGATACAGCTACAGCTTCAGCAGCAAAAGTAGGGACGTTAAAATATAGAGTTTCAGGTAATAATAGTTATGTAGATATGTGTATGCAAACAGGAGCCACAACATACGCATGGATTAATATAGTACAAAACAATTGGTAAATGAGTAAGAAATATACAACAAATTTTTTAGAAGATACTAACGGATCAACGGGTTCAGCTAATCAAGTTTTAATTTCAACTGCTGCAGGTATAGATTGGGTTGACGGATCAGGTTCTGCAATAATTGGTGGTCCTTACTTACCACTAGTTGCTGGTTCAGGAAATCCTTTGACTGGGGACTTATATATAAATGACGATGTACCTTCAATAATATTAAATGATACAAATGCTACATCACCTACTAACACAGCGGCTTATATATCTTTTCGATCACAAGGAACTCAACAAGGTTATATAGGGTACGGTAGTAGTAGTAATAACGATATAGCTTTATATGGAGCAAGTGGATCTGATGCCGTAATATATTCAGGAGCTGGTCTTGCTTTAACTTTAGATACATCGCAAAATGCAACTTTTGCGGGAGATGTAACAGTTTCTGGAGGAGATATAACTTTAGGTGGAGCAACTGGGCGTATTCAAGGTATTGACACAATAAACGCGGGTACAGATGCTGTTAATAGAAATTATGTAGACACAGAAATAGGAAACATACCTTCAGGACTAGCTTTTGAAGGAAACTGGAATGCATCGACAGACACACCAACTCTTGCTGGAACAACACAAGATAATGGAAAGTTTTGGATTGTTAGTGTAGCAGGTTCAACAAACCTATCAGGTATTACTGATTGGGCTGTTGGTGACTGGGCTATATATGTAGACAATGGAGCAGGTACAGATGCTTGGCAAAAAGTAGATAATAGTTCTACATTATCAGGTTTAGGAGCTGCGAATAAAGTAGCTTTTTGGAGTACTACATCAAACGTATCATTTAATAATAATTTTTCATACGACGGGACTAATTTAACAGCTCCAAGACTAAGAGTGGGAGATGGAACTGATGGTTACTTTTATAGTGATTCTGCAGGACGTACTGCTTTTACAGGTGGTGATTTTTATATACAAAGTAACGTAAGTAACGCCTATAATTATGCAACAAATAATTACCACGGTAGTACAAGTGGTGATAATCAATTATTTAGAGGTAATCCTTTATCAGGTAACAATTGGAATATTACAGCGGCTGGCGCAGCGACATTTACGACTGTAACAGGGACAAATGGAACTTTTTCAGGAACAGTTACCGGAGGTGTATCAACTTCAAACGTTGATGGGCAAGCAAATATTCCTTTTAAGCTTGGCGTTGACTACAACTCTTATATGGTAGCGGCGGCTGGTAATACTTGGGGATTATTTTGGGCTGGTAACTCTGGCGCAAGATACGGAACCAATGGAAATGGAGGCCCTGGGAATATATGGGGAAACAGTGGCAATCCTAATGAATTTGCGTTTGTAGGTGGCGATAGTACAGCGTGGACAGTTTACGGTACTAATGGAAATGTGTGGCAAAAAGGAGATTTATGGGTTAATGGTGGTGACATTATTTTAGGAGGCACTGGTAGAATTCAAGGCGTAGATACCGTAAGCGCTTCTACTGATGCGGCTAACAAAGCTTATGTAGACGGACTTGCAAATGATGACATTACAGCATTAGCTTTTTCAGGAACCACAACTCAGACTTTAACAGCTACTCAACGCGATTCAAGTACTTTAACAGCTTCTTTTAATATTTCTAAAATAAAAGCAGGTGGTAATGGACCTAGTACTGAAAATTTAAATTCAGTTGCTGATAGTGTAAGCGTAGGGCAATTGGAATATAGAGGATTTAATTCTTCTTCTACAAATAAACCACCAACTAGTGATAACGCGAACGGTGTTATAACAGTTGGACAACATGCTGGAAATTACAATGCTCAGTTAGCTTTCTCTTCCAATGGAAATATGTATTGGAGAGACAACCCTAGTACTGGCTATGGTTCTTGGAGAACAATGTGGGATTCTGACAACGACGGTGCAGGGTCAGGTCTAGATGCTGATTTACTTGATGGGTTACAAGCTACCTCATTTTTAAGAAGTGATGCCACTGACACTTCAACCGGGGAAATACTTTTTGACGCTGGATTCACAAGTGATTCTATACTATTATCTGGAACCCAAAACTTTGATAACATATCAAGAAGCGGATTTTATAACTTATACAACACCTCTACTGGATCTACAAATCCGCCTCCACTAACTTTTGGAACTATGATTGTAGTTGGCGGTAACAAACAAAACAATAGTTTTGGATTCCAAATGGCTAATGAAAGACTAGGAAACGGGTTGTATATTAGAGGAATGAACGATTCAGCAAGTGCATGGAGTTCTTGGGCGGAAGTTTGGACATCAACAACTGACGGATCAGGGTCAGGTCTAAATGCTGATTTACTAGATGGGTATCATGCTTCAACTACAAGAGCATCTGCTAATACTATTCCTATCAGAGATGGCAATGGATATTTAAACTTAGGATGGATAAATACAACCTCAGGTAATACAACTAATACTATTTCTGACGTATATGTTAATACAAATGACGGGTATATAAGAAAAGCAACAAAATCTCACTTTAGAAGTCAACTAACAGATGGTGTTTATTTGCCGATAGCCGGTACAGCAGCGGACTCGAATTTATTAGACGGAAAGGATCATACTAATTTTGGAGCAACATTAGCAACCTATGGTACAACCGCAGGTGCTTCTGGTAGAATAAGAATTACCGCACCATTCAATACGAACTCTGGTCATATGTTCCAGGTTACAGTTTCTATATACTCTGGTTATACCATACACACCTATGTAGTCGGTGGTTACATGTACAATAGCACAAACAATTGGTATTTACCTAAAGCTGTCTACTCAGGTACCGGAACTCCAGATATAAAAGTAGGTAGGGATTCAAATGGCAAGGCTTATATAAGTATAGCTAACGGTAATTACACTGGGGTTCGTGTTCACAATATGACATTAGGTTATTATACTAATATAGCTGATACTTATGACCCTTGGACTATAACAATTGATGCTGCTCTACCGAATGTAATGTCACCTAATATATACACTACTTGGACAAGTGGTAATGATGGAGCGGGATCTGGTTTAGACGCGGATTTACTAGATGGACAACAGGGATCGTATTATGCGTCAGCAGCATCGCTTGGTAATTATGTAACAATAGCAACAAATCAAACAATCACAGGTGATAAAACCTTTAGTGACGGACCTTACTATACCGGAACAACTTATTGGCGCGTATCAAGTGCTGATGCAGCTCTTCAAAGAGCAGACGCTAGAGATGACAGTACAAACTATTCAAGATTGCATTGGTATGGTGAATCTGATACTGGAGCAACATCTAACTTTAGACATGCTTACTATGATGGTTCCAATTATATAAATGTAACAGCCGCTTCTGGAAGACTTACCTTTTCAGGTAAAGTAGCAGGGTCAACACCAACAGCCGCTGGAGATTTAACAACAAAAGCTTATGTGGATGCTGCTACATCAGGTATTGTAACAGGTACGGGACTTACTAATCAGGTTGCTGTATGGACAAATACAGCAAATATTATTGATGGTCCAATAACTTTTTCAAGCAATGACGCAGCTTTTGCAGGTAAGATATCAGTTCAAGGTTCTAATGTTATAGAAATAGATCAGGGCACTTCATCTTTTAACCATATATCAGTACTATCTACATTTGGTTCAAAATTATTCTCAGCTACTAATTACGGTTATGTTTTAGAAAGCTCATCTACTGCAGCAAATCCTGTCACATTTAGGTTTGACAACGACAGGTACAGAATATACAGCGGTTCTAGTGGAGAAGCTTTAACTGTATTGGCAAACAAAAAAGTCGGTATAAACAACTCTGCTCCCGGGTATCAACTAGATGTAACTGGTAACGCTAGGTTTACCGAAACAACACGTCATAATGGAGGTCTTTATACAAGTTCAACTCAAACCAGAAACAAAATAAGTGTTTGGAGTAGTCTAAGTACTTATACTATAGGTATGAAAAACGGGTTTGGGTACGGTGGCTTAGGAGGCGACGGTACAGGTACTGACTACGCTATGAGTTTTCAAATGAGTAATTCAAACAACCGCGGTTGGTGGTGGGGTGATTCAAGTCATAGTGATTTACAAGGCTCAATGTCTTTAACTACTCAAGGTAAGCTAGTTGTAGCTACATCTATAAAAGTGGGAGCTGGAGAATCTACTGGATCAGCTGGAACTTCTAAATTAACAGTAGTTACTCCTTTGGGTGGTATTGGAGCGGATTTTCAAATTACTGGAGGATCCGGTTATGGAACAAAAAATGTAAGAGTTGCGATACCCGCTTATGGTGATGGAATACAACTTACGTCATTCGCAGCATCTAGTCTTGACAATAATGCTATAACTTTTTATCAAGATGCAAACAAAAGAGGGTCAATTGTAGTTAACGCAACTAGTACAAGCTACAATACAACTTCAGACTACAGATTAAAAGAAAACAAAGAAATTATATCAGACGCTATAGAAAGAGTAAAAGCATTAAAACCTGTAAAATTTAATTGGATTTCTGAACCAAGCCAACCTAAAATAGATGGATTTTATGCTCACGAATTAGCAGAAGTTGTGCCTGAAGCTGTTACCGGTGAAAAAGATGCTTTAGATCACGAAAACAATCCTGACTATCAATCTATTGATCAGTCTAAAATAGTACCTCTACTATCAGCTGCTCTACAGCAAGCAATAGATAAGATAGAAGAATTAGAACAAAGAATACAATTAATAGAAAATAAATAAATAAAAATTATGACAACTTACGATTGGAATTGCAGAACAGTAGATTGCTATCCAGAACAAAACAACGAAGCGGATGTGGTGTACAATGTGCACTGGATTGTAACAGGTACTTCAGATCAAACAGATCCTCAAGGAACGTCTTGGGCAGCTACAAATATTGGGACACAAGTTTTAGATACTAGTCAAATAACAAATTTTATACCTTTTGATCAATTAACAAATGACGAAATTGTAGCTTGGACTAAAGGAGCAATGGGTGACGAGCAAGTTGCTAGTATTGAAGCAAACGTGCAAAGTCAAATAGATAGTTTGATTACACCTACAAGTGTTACATTAACTATTGGAGAGCCTGTTCCGCCAGAGCCACCTATTGAGGATTAATTAGGTAAAAATCAAAGAAAACGAGTAATAATACTCGTATACCTGAAAAAGGTAAATTAAATCAAATCAAATTAAATTAAATATGAACGGAATTGTCAAAAACTTGAACTTTGGTGATGATGCTAGAGATCAAGTATTTAAAGGAATAGAGAAATTAGCAAATGCTGTCAGCTCTACATTAGGAGCTGGTGGTAAATGCGTAATGCTAGAGGACGGTACGGGTAAACCTGTTATAACAAAAGACGGTGTAACTGTAGCTGATTCTATAATATTGTTTGATCCAGTGGAAAATATGGGATCTACATTGTTAAAAGAAGCCGCTAGAAAAACTGTTCAAGAAGCAGGTGACGGTACAACCACCGCAACTGTTTTAGCACACGCTATATTAAAAGAAGCTTACGCTGTTTCAGAAAAGAAAAATGCCAGAGAAATAAAAGATGGTATTAATTCTGCAGTTGAAAAAGTAATTAAGTATTTAGAAAAGCTAGCAGTTGACGTAAAAGGAGACATGTTAGATAATATAGCTTCTATATCTGTTAATAACGACAATGAATTAGGTTCTATTATAGCTGATGCATTTAGATCTGTAGATAATACAGGTATTGTAATGATGGAAACTGCCGGTGACGGTAAAACTGTTTCTGAATTAATTGAAGGTGTACCTTATGATAAAGGTTTAACAAATTCTCATTTCATTACAAACGAACAAACAAAAACAGCTGAATTAGAAAATCCATTAGTGTTAATCATGGAATCACCAGTTAACACTATAAGAGATATACAAAAAGTGCTGGAGTACGTAATAAAAAACAATAAACCTTTGCTTATTATAGGCGATTTAGAACAAGGTGTTTTATCAACTCTGGCTACCAATAAAAAGAAAGGTAATCTAAAAGTAAATGTAATCAATGCTCCTACCTACGGCATTAGCAAACGTGAAGTACTTGAAGATCTTTCCTTACTAACTGGGGCTACAATAGTTAACGAGGATTTAGGCGATGACCTTGATTCGATTGACGTAGAGTATTTAGGATCTTGTTTAAAAAGTGTTACCTCACACGAGGACACTGTTATAACGGTCTCTGAGGCATCCGAAAAGATAAAGGATGTAATACGTAGCATAAAAGAAAAGCTTACGAATAACACGCTGAAAAGCTGGGAAGTTATAAAGCTTGAAAAAAGATTATCAATGTTAACCGCCAAAATTGCAGTGGTTAAAGTTGGTGCAAACTCTGAAGTAGAGTTAAAAGAAAAAACTGATAGAGTTGAAGATGCTATCTGTGCAACAAAAGCAGCCGTTAAAGAAGGTATTGTACCAGGTGGTGGCGTTGCATTATTAAATGCTTCAACATATATTAAAAGTGAAGGATTAGGTGAAGAAGTTTTATTAAGAGCTATAAAAGCCCCTTACTTTACAATATTAGAAAATGCAGGTATCACAGCATCAGAGCCACAAGACAAAGGTATTGGTTTGAATGCAATAACGGGAGAACCTGTAGATATGGTTAAACACGGTATAATTGATCCGTTAATGGTAACCAAAAGTGCATTAAGAAACGCTGCATCTGTAGCAACTACGATATTATCAACTGATTGTGTAATTAATAATTTAAGAGCAAATGAAGGCGATAGGTAGAAACTTAATAATAAAGAAACAAAAAGAAGGGGTGGCCGCTACTAAAGGCGGTTTACTTCTTGCCGAAAAACAAAGGGAAGATATACGATACATTAAAGCATCCGTAATATCTCCTGGAGAAGAAGCAACCAAAGCAGGTCTACTTGAAGGTGATTTAATTTACTACGATAGACACGCTGGTCACACAATAGAAATAGAAGGTGATCCGTATCAAGTTATAAAAATGCAAGATATAGTTGTAGTTTTATGAGAATAGACGCTAGTGATGTTAAAAAATTAGGGTTGTTAAAACACTACAGAATCATACGAAAATGGGCGTGTAGAAATAATGACTTAAACGACGCTGACCTAGAACTATTAATTTATTTAGATTGCTTAGACATGTTTACTAAGCAAGATTTTAAAACAGGTACGTTTTCATACAGTTGGAATAATAGAAGATGGAATAAGTTGTTGAAGGAAGACTGGATCTCTGTTTGGCGAAAAAGAAATAGAACTACTCAAAAGTACCATATATATAAAGTATCATTCAAAGGCAAGCAACTTATAAATAGAATTTATAGAATAATGCTAGGTCAAGATGATATACCTACGAGTAGTAGAAATAGAATAATGAAAGGAGATACTTATACAGATAAAGTATTAAGTGTATCTATAAAAAACGTCAATAATGATAAAACAAGATGAAAATTTATTGGGTCAACCAATTTTCCAAAACCCTGAGCAACCAGTTTTGCAAAATCCAGGAGTACCTGTACCTTCAAATGAAATGGGTAATGCTAAACCTGTATTTAATCCAAGTCAAGCTTCAAATGCTCAATATGTATTTGGAACACCTGAAGAAAGAGCTAAAAGCATGCCGCAAAGGCAAATAACACCTTTTGCTATGGCAGATTTATCTGGTGATGGAAAAATTACACAAAAAGATGTAGGAATTGGACAAGGCTGGATTAAACCTGATCAAGAATAAAAAAACTATAAAAATAAAGATATGGATAACGTTAAAAACAAAGCATCAGGTCAGAGCGCTATATGGGATGGGCCATTAAACTTAGAATCATTGCCTCAAGGTAAAGGATCTAGTTCAGGTAAATACGGAATGGAAATTTCTAAAGCGCACTGTGGGTGTAGCTCTATGAAAGGACCTATCACACAACGAGCTAAATAGTAAGCTATGCTAGCTCAGGATGTAAAATTATACGCAATAAACCTTGCCACTATGGCGGTAACTATGACTAATATAGAAGTATATTTAAAAATATTATTACTACTGGTAACTATAGGTTATACGTTATCTAAGTGGGTTAAATTAAAAGAATAAGATATGGCATACAAACAATCCCCTTTAAATATAAAGGAAGCCGCTTACGAAAAATCAAATCGTAAGATGCGAAAAGAAAACCCCGGTATGGGTAAACGTTTAACAAAAGGAACTAGTCCTCGTAGAGTTTCATTTGCCTGCAGGTTTGCGGGAATGAAAGGAGCTATGAAAGATTCAAAAGGAGAACCTACTAAAAAAGCAATGGCTTTAAAAAAATGGGGATTTGGTAGTGTAGGCGCCGCAAGTAATTTTTGTCAAAAAAATAAATCTAAAAAGTAAATAATTATGAATTCGTACAACGAGCAAGAAAAGAAAAACTTAATTAAAGACAATCCTGTTGCAGACAAAGGATCTGCTATTAAAAACCTTAACAAAGGATATGGATCTGAATTAGGTAAATCTCCACTAGCCATGAAAGGTTCTTGGATGTCTAAGCACTGTAAAAAGTAAGTTAATGGCTTTTAAATTACAAAATCCTCCATACGCTATAGATAACACACCTATTTATAGCGTAGATATGGAAGACGGCGTTTTAGGGAAAGCTAATAATAATGGTACTATTGTTATAAACAATAATTTATCACCAGCCAAATTAAACAGTGTTATAAATCACGAAAAGGTGCATATAGATCAAATGAAGCGCGGTGATTTAGATTACGACGATAACAATGTGTACTGGAAAGGAAAAAAATATTCAAGAGCTCAAATGAAAGAAGGAGCTAAAAACTTACCTTGGGAAGCTGAGGCATATAAAAAAGCAAAATAATTATGGCATTTAAAATAAAAAGATTTATTTCTGCATCGCCAATAAAAGCAATTGAAGGCCCTGGAGATAAAGTAGAAATGAGAACAGACGCTGAGATATTAAAACAATATCCAGGAGCTGTTAAAGTTAAAGGTAAGCTTAATGAGTTTAAATACAAAGGGGCTACATTAACCCCTGCTAGATACCCATCTAAAAATAAAGGAAAAACAGTTAAGCAAGCTATAAAGATAAAAAATCAAAAATAGTGAAAAAAATATTAGAATTTTTCAGTACTAAAGTATTCAAACAAGTTGGTGATGTGGTTGATAAGCTATTCACTAGCGAAGAAGAAAGATTAAATGCTAGAAATGAAATATTCAAAGTATTGCAAGATGCTCAATTAGAATTGCAAAAAATGCAGACTGAGATTATTGTAGCAGAAGCTAAAGGTAATTGGCTACAAAGAAGCTGGAGACCTATATTAATGCTTTCGTTTGGTTTTATAATTATATATACTAAATTCATATCGCAGCTGTCTACAAGACTTGTAACACCTGTTTTAGAGCCTGAATTTTGGCAGCTATTAGAAATAGGTATTGGAGGTTATGTAATTGGTAGAAGTGGTGAAAAGATAGTAGATAAGCTAGGACCTTTATTTAAAAAGTAAAAAGATTAAAAACAAGTAATAATAGTAATAACAGTAACCAATTAAATTAAATAAAATGGGAAAATTAACAGATGAACAATTAAAGTCTATCAAAGACGCAACAGGAAAAATGAACTCTATACTTACGGAAGTAGGATTTTTAGAGGCAAAAAAAGCAGAATACCTAGCAGCACATTTCGAAACTGCAAAAGAATTAGATGGTATCAAAGCTGAAATCAGAGAAGAGTATGGTGACATTACTGTAAACTTAGCTGATGGTACTTATGAAGAAGCTAAGCAAGAAGAAACAAAAACTCTTGAGATAGCGGAATAATGAGTTCTGTTGTAAGAAAAATAAGTATAGGTTCTGACTATAAGAATGACGCTATGCACTATTCAGTAGGGCAAAACGTTTATGGTGGACATACTATAGATTGCATACTACATGATACACAATCTAATTCTTACAGTATTTACATAAAGAAAGGAAATGAGGTAATGCCATGGAAGAAGTTTAATTCTAACATGGCAATATCCGTTGAGTATGATTTAGAATATTAAATGAGAAGTCTATACGATTTTATCGTCAAACCTATTGGCGATAGATACGATAACAAAATAAAGCTAGGCGACGTTACATTAATACTAAACACTAAAATTGAAGACTTTAAGTCTGTAAACAATTTAGCTATAGTGGTTGAAACACCAAAAGCTTTTAAAACAAATATAAAAAAAGGAGACATAATAATAATACATCATAATGTATTTAGAGTTTTTTATGACATCCGAGGTAATAAGAAAAGAAGTAGATCTCATTTTAAAGATGACTTACACTTTTGTTCGGCAGATCAAATATATTTGTATAAAAATACAGGGGATTGGAAATCATTTGGAGACAGATGCTTTGTAATGCCTTTAAAAAACAAAGACACTTTAAGATCACAAAAAGAGCAAGACCTTATTGGTATATTAAAAATAGGTAATAGTTCTTTAAAAGCGCTTAATATCAATCCAGGGGACACAGTAGGGTTTACACCCGGCAGTGAATGGGATTTTATAATAGACGATCAAAGAGTTTATTGTATGAAATCTAATGATATTGTAATTAAGTATGAACACAAAAGAAACCAAGAAGAATATAATCCTAGCTGGGCAAAAAGCAGTTAAGGAGTTAATTAAAGTGGCAGAAGAAAAGATCGTTGACTCAGAAGATGATTTATCAGCTGACAGACTTAAAAATGCTGCCGCAACAAAAAAATTAGCTATATTCGATGCTTTTGAAATACTTGCTAGAATAGAAGAGGAGGATGAAAGATTAAATGAAAACCCCAAAGAAGCTAAAGAAGAAAAAGCTTTTAGAGGTTTTGCAGAAGGAAGATCTAGATAATGTACGAACAAACCTTAGTAGCAGTATTAAAAGACTATATTAAACCTAAGATATTAAAAAGGTTAAACAGGTATAAGAAATGGGAGTACGGTTATAACGAAGAGCACGATGTAGTTGTGATCAGTAGAACCGGACAAATAGGAGAGGTTTACGAAATACAAGGAATAAAAATAGCATTGCCAAAAGAAAATGATGTTATTGAATTTGAAGGCAACAAGTGGAAACACACGGAATACCCAAAAGAGCTTTCAAAGATAAAATCGGTATTTGATTGGGACGAATACCCTTCACAGTTTAAAGAAAAGTGGTATGACTATATTGATACAGAATTTAAAAGGCGTGAAGAAGGTTTTTGGTTTTTTAATAAAGACAAGCCTTCTTATATTACTGGTACTCACTACATGTACTTGCAGTGGTCCAAAATTGATGTTGGGGCAGCAGACTTTAGGGAGTCAAACAGATTATTCTTTATATTCTGGGAAGCTTGTAAAGCAGATGTACGTTGTTACGGAATGTGCTATCTTAAGAACAGACGGTCAGGGTTTTCTTTCATGGCCTCAGGCGAAACGGTTAATCAAGCTACAATATCCACAGACTCACGATTTGGTATTCTTTCAAAGTCCGGGCCAGATGCCAAAAAGATGTTTACTGATAAAGTGGTACCCATCTCGGTTAATTATCCCTTCTTCTTCAAACCAATCCAGGACGGTATGGACAGGCCGAAGACGGAACTTGCGTACAGAGTTCCCGCGTCCAAATTTACGAGAAAAAAGCTTGACACCAATGAGAAGCTACAAGAGATCACCGGGCTCGATACAACGATCGACTGGAAAAACACCGGGGACAACTCGTACGACGGTGAAAAATTAAAACTATTAGTCCACGATGAAAGTGGTAAATGGGAAAGACCTACAAACATATTAAATAACTGGAGGGTTACAAAAACCTGTTTGAGATTAGGTTCAAAAATTATAGGTAAGTGTATGATGGGTTCAACATCAAATGCTTTAGATAAAGGTGGCGAGAACTTTAAAAAACTATACTATGACTCCGACGCAACAAAAAGAAATGCAAATGGACAGACTCGTTCGGGACTCTATAGCTTGTTCATTCCTATGGAATGGAACTACGAAGGCTACATTGATTCTTATGGATTTCCTGTATTTGAAACGCCAAAAAAACCAGCTGAAGGGCCTGACGGATCACCTATAAAACAAGGTGTAATTGAATACTGGAACAATGAAGTTGAAGGATTAAAAGGAGATCAAGATGGTTTAAATGAATACTATCGTCAGTTTCCAAGAACAGAGCAACACGCTTTTAGAGACGAAGCAAAGCAATCTCTGTTTAACTTAACAAAGATATACGAACAAATAGATTATAACGAAGACCTTAGGAATACATCGATAATAACCACTGGAAGTTTTATGTGGGAAAACGGTATAAAAGACACTAAGGTAATATTTGTACCAAACAAAAATGGTAGGTTCAACGTTAGTTGGGTACCGCCTTTACAGATGCAAAACAGAGTTATAGTGAAAGGTAATACAAAATATCCGGGTAACGAGCACTGTGGTGCTTTTGGATGTGATAGCTATGATATATCAGGTACAGTTGACAAGAGAGGTTCTAACGGAGCTTTGCACGGTTTAACTAAGTTTAGCATGGAAGATGTTCCGCCTAATAGATTCTTTTTAGAATATATAGCTAGACCACAAACTGCTGAGATATTTTTTGAAGACGTATTAATGGCTTGCATATTTTACGGTATGCCAATACTTGCGGAAAACAATAAACCTAGATTACTGTATCATTTCAAAAGAAGAGGCTATAGAGGCTTTTCAATGAACAGGCCTGATAAAAGATTAAACAAATTATCTATAACTGAAAGAGAAATAGGTGGTATACCGAACTCTAGTGAAGATATTAAACAAGCACACGCTGCAGCTATAGAATCATATATAGAAACTTGTGTTGGACGAACAGAAGCTGGTTATGGTGATATGTACTTTCAAAGAACATTAGAAGACTGGGGTAAATTCAATATAAACAATAGAACAAAGCATGATGCTTCTATAAGTTCTGGTTTAGCAATAATGGCTTGTAACAAAAACCTATATTCACCGGTTAGTCCAGTGCAAAAAAAGGTTTACGATTTAGGAATTAAAAGATATGACAATAGAGGTTCTACGTCTAAAATATTAAGATAAATGAAAATACAAACAAATACTGATAGTTCTTTCCCTAACCAGGTTGTTAGCGACGAAGTAAAAGCTAGTTATGATTACGGCTTGCAAGTCTCTAGAGCTATTGAACAAGAATGGTTCAATCAAGGAAGAGGTAACGGTAATAGATACTTAAATAATTGGAATAGCTTTCATTCACTACGTTTATACGCAAGAGGAGAGCAATCAATACAAAAGTATAAAGATGAATTGTCTATAAACGGTGATTTATCTTATCTTAATTTAGATTGGAAACCCATTCCGGTTATATCAAAATTTGTTGATATTGTTGTAAATGGAATGTCAAATAAATCGTATGATATAAATGCTTTTGCTCAAGATCCATTTTCTGTGAAAAGCAGGACTGATTACGCTGCAGCAGTGGAACAAGACATGCTTACTAAGGAAGCTTTGTTAAATATAAAGCAAAATTTAGGTATGGATTTTTCTAGAACAGGTGATTTAGAAAGCTTACCTGAAAATAGAGAAGAGTTAGACGTGCATTTACAAATGACTCCTAAGCAAAACGTAGAGATTGCAGAAGAAGAAGTTATAAGTAACGTATTAGCATTTAACAAGTACGATCAAATAAAAAAACGCTTAGCGCACGATTTAACTACTATAGGTATTGGAGCTGTTAAAACGTCATTTAATAAAGCAGAGGGAATAGTTACTGATTATGTTGATCCTGCTAATATGATTTATTCATATACAGAGCATCCAAACTTTGAAGATATATATTATGTAGGTGAGGTAAAATCCATATCATTAGCTGAACTTAAAAAACAGTTTCCATCGTTATCAGCTTCAGAATTAGAAAAGATACAAGATATGCCAGGTAATTCACAGTATGTAACAAACTGGGGAAATTATGATGGTAATACCATACAAGTTTTATACTTTGAATACAAAACATATTCAGATCAAGTATTCAAAATAAAGAAAACAGATCAAGGGTTAGAAAAAACGTTAGAAAAGCCTGACACATTTAATCCACCAGCTAATGATAACTTTGAAAGAATATCTAGAACAATAGAAGTTTTATATACTGGAGCAAAAGTATTAGGTACAAATATTATGTTAGAATGGAAGCTAGCAGAAAATATGACAAGGCCTACAGCTGATACTACAAAAGTAATGATGAATTATTGTATATCAGCACCTAGAATGTATAAAGGACGTATAGAATCTATAGTTAGTAAAATTACTAGCTTTGCTGATATGATCCAAATAACGCATCTTAAATTGCAGCAAGTAATGTCTAGGATAGTACCAGATGGTGTATTCTTAGATATGGATGGTTTAGCTGAAGTTGATTTAGGTAATGGCACAACATACAATCCAGCTGAGGCATTGAACATGTATTTCCAAACAGGTTCCGTTGTAGGTAGATCACTTACTCAAGACGGTGAATTGAATAGAGGTAAAGTACCTGTGCAAGAATTATCATCATCTAGTGGTCAAGCAAAAATACAAAGTTTAATAGGCACATACCAGTATTATTTACAAATGATAAGAGATGTAACTGGATTAAACGAAGCAAGAGACGGAAGCGCTCCTCATAAAGATTCATTAGTAGGTTTACAAAAAATGGCAGCTAATGCTTCTAACATCGCAACAAAACACGTATTGGACTCTTTGTTATACTTAACAGTTAGAACGTGTGAAAATATAAGTTTAAAAGTTGCTGATGTTATTGAAAACCCTTTAACAGAAAATGCTTTAACAAACGCTATAAGCACGTTTAATACAAAAACCCTTGAGGAGTTAATGAACTTGCAGTTACATGACTTTGGTATTTATTTAGAGCTAGAGCCGGAAGAGGAAGATAAAGCTTTATTAGAGCAAAACATACAGGTTGCGCTGCAAACACAGGCAATAGCTTTGTCTGATGCAATTGATATTAGACAAATAAAAAATATAAAGTTAGCTAATCAATTCTTGAAGCTTAGACAAACTCAGAAAATAAAAAGAGAACAAGAACAACAACAAGCTAATATACAAGCACAAGCACAAGCAAACGCTGAGGCATCTGAAAAAGCTGCAATGGCTGAGGTACAAAAACAACAAGCACTTACTCAAGAAAAAGTAAGTATAGAACAAGCTAAGTCGCAGTTTGAAATACAAAGAATGCAAACTGAAGCTCAAATAAAAAAGCAGTTAATGGCTGAAGAGTTCAACTTTAATATGCAGCTAGCTCAAGTAAGAGCAAATGCGGAAGGAAGTAAAGAAAAAGAAATTGAAGATAGAAAAGATAAAAGAATAAAGATGCAAGGATCTCAACAGTCTGAGTTAATACAACAAAGACAAACAGAAGGATTACCTAAAAACTTTGAATCATCAGGAAACGATGTGTTAGGTGGATTTGGAATAGAAGAGTTCGGTCCTAGCTAATAAACAATTATTTAATTATATTATATTATGTCAGAAGTAAAACAAGAAGGGGATTTTAAAATTAAATCCAAGAAAACAAGTCCTAAGCAATTAGGCAATCAATCTAACGAGCCTATAAAGGTTAACATAGATGAAGTAAAAGAACCAGTAGCTGAAGAAGTTGCTAAGGTAGTAATACCAGAGGTTAAAGAAGATACTATTGAAGAACCCGTTGTAGTTGTTAACGATACACCTGAAGTAGCTGAAGAAGATGGTATTATAGAAATTGTAGACGAAGACGATGATACACCTCCGAATAATCAATTACAAAAAGCTACTGAAGAATACAAGCAAGTGGCGGAGCAAAGAGTACTACCTGAAAACATAGACAAACTTGTTACTTTTATGGAAGAGACAGGTGGATCAGTGGAAGACTACGTTAGGTTAAATGCAGACTACTCAAGTGTTGATGACAAAACACTATTAAAAGAATATTACAAACAAACAAAACCTTATCTAGAATCAGATGACGTTAGCCTACTATTAGAAGACTACGATTATGACGAAGACCTAGACGAGGAAAGAGATATACGCAAAAAGAAAATTGCGTTTAAAGAAGAAGTTGGAAAAGCTAAAAGCTTTTTAGAAAAAACCAAGAGTAAATATTACGACGAAATCAAGTTGAGACCCGGCGTTACTCAGGAACAACAAAAAGCAACAGAGTTTTTCAACCGATACCAAGAAGATCAGAGAATAGCTGAGCAACAGCACTCGGACTTTAAATCAAAAACAAATGATTACTTTACTAACGAATTCAAAGGTTTTGATTTCAATGTAGGTAAGAAAAAGTTTAGATATGGTTTACAAGATCCTAATAAAGTTGCAGAGAACCAATCAAGCATTAACAATTTCGTAGGAAAGTTTCTTGACGATAGCGGTAATATAAAAGACACGAAAGGTTATCATAAAGCTATTTACATTGCTTCAAATGCTGACAAAATTATTAATCATTTTTATGAACAAGGAAGAACAGATGCTACTAAAGAAATAGTTAGTAGTTCTAAAAATCCAAGCACAGAGCCAAGACAAACTACCTCTGGTGAGTTTGTAAACGGAATAAAAGTTAAGTCAATAAGCGGTCCTGATTCTTCTAAACTTAAAATTAAAACAAAAAAATTTAACTAAAAAAAATTAAAAAATTATGGCAAATGTAAGCCCAGTGTTTGGAAGCTTAATTCCAACACAAAAAAAGCAAGCCTTAGAAGGCAATTATTTAAACTTTACTGATGGAACGAGTGATTTCGCACAACAGTACTTACCAGAAATCTATGAAGCTGAAGTAGAGCGTTATGGAAATAGAACCTTAGGTGGTTTCTTAAGAATGGTAGGAGCTGAAATGCCAATGACTTCTGATCAAGTAGTATGGTCTGAGCAAAATAGATTACACATTTCTTATGAGAATGTAATAGCAACTAATGCAGGTGCTGTAGGGGCAAAAGTTTCTACTTTAACTATTCCTGTTGGTGGAGCTGGAGCAACTCTTATTGAAAATGTTGTATCTCCTGGTTCTACAATCGTAGTAATGAATCCAGCAACTGGAGCAGAATTAAACTGTTACGTTGTTGCCTCTGGAGCTACTCCTGGTAGTGCATTAGGTGCAGGTGTATTAACTGTAGCGCCTTATTCGCAAGAAGCCTTAGACGGAACTGGAGCTGGAGCTGCTGAAGTAGATTTAGTAACTGGTGGACCAGCGCTTAAGATTTTCGTATACGGATCTGAGTACGGAAAAGGAACTGGAGATGCTAACAGAGTTTCTGTAACACCTTCTTTCACTCAATACTCTAACTCTCCTATCATTATCAAAGATAAGTATGCAATCAACGGGTCTGACACTGCTCAGATCGGATGGGTTGAAGTAGCTACTGAGTCTGGTCAAGGAGGTTTCTTATGGTACTTAAAAGCTGAATCTGAAACAAGATTACGTTTTGAAGACTACTTAGAAATGTCTATGGTAGAAGGTGAATTAAAATCTGGAAGTTCAACTACAACTGCTAAAGGTACTGAAGGTCTTTTTGCTGCTGTTAAAAGCCGTGGAAATGTATTAGTAGACTTTACTGCAACAACTGGTTTAGCTCAGTTTGATTCAATTCTTAAAAACTTAGATACTCAAGGAGCAATCGAAGAAAACATGTTATTCTTGAATAGAGAAACTTCTCTAGACTTTGATGATATGTTAGCTGGTGTAGGGCAAACAGCCGGAGCTGGTGCTTATTACGGTGGTGGTAGTTCTTTTGGTGTATTTGAAAATTCTGAAGAAATGGCATTAAACTTAGGTTTCTCTGGATTCAGAAGAGGTTCTTATGACTTCTACAAAACTGACTGGAAATACTTAAACGATGCTTCTACTCGTGGAGGTGTTGCTGATGCTGGAATCGAAGGAGTATTAGTACCTGCTGGAACTTCTACAGTTTACGATCAAATATTAGGAACTAACATCAGAAGACCTTTCTTACACGTAAGATATAGAGCTTCTCAAGCTGATGATAGAAGAATGAAAAACTGGATCACTGGATCTGTAGGTGGCGCTGCTACTTCTGATTTAGATGCGATGGAGGTTCACTTCTTATCTGAAAGATGTTTAGTAACTCAAGCGGCTAACAACTTTGTGTTATTCACAGACTAGTACCGATTAAATTAATGTAGTAGTTACCCTTGTTGAACTGACAGGGGTAATTATTACTCTTATTAAAAATTTTATTATATTATATTATGGCAGCAAATGCAAACAAGACTACAGCTAAAAAGCCTGTAGCAAAAAAAGAAATAGTACAAGAGCAAGAAGTAATGACTGCTCCAAAGAAACAAGAACCAGCTAAACCAAGCTGGGAAATAAAGGATAGAATGTATATAGTTATAGGTCAAGCGCCTTTAACATTAACAATTTCATCCAAACATACATCAAGACACCCTTTATTATATTTTGATAAAGACAAGGGTCTTCAAAGAGAACTTAGATACGCAACAAATCAAAATTCTCCTTTTATAGATGAGCAAAACGGTCAAGCAACATTAGGGCATATAATGTTTAAAGACGGCGCTCTATATGTTAAAAAAGAACAACAAAACCTACAAAAACTACTATCTTTATATCATCCATTATTAGGTAATAAATACTACGAACATAATCCAGTAGCTATAGCCGAAGATGAATTAGAAGATTTAGAAGTTCAAATAGATGCAATGATGGCCGCAAGAACTATGGACGTTGATGACGCTGAAGCAATACTTCGTGTTGAACTAGGGTCTAAGGTTTCAAGCATGACAACTAAAGAACTAAAAAGAGATCTATTATTATTTGCTAAAAGACAACCAGATTTGTTTATAGAGTTAGCAAATGACGACAATGTACAATTAAGAAACATAGCTATAAAAGCTTCTGAAATGGGTATTATTAAATTGTCGCAAGATCAAAGAACATTTACTTGGGGATCAAACGGTAGAAAATTAATGACAGTACCTTTTGACGAAAACCCATACTCTGCAATGGCAGCTTACTTTAAAACCGATGAAGGCGTAGAAGTTTATAGATCAGTAGAGAAAAACTTAGAATAACGTGTAATAATAAAAAGTATAAGAGGTTATAATAGCATAGCCTCTTATATTAAACAAGCAAATTTAAAAATAAAAGAAAATGGCTATAAACATAAACAAGGTTTATAAAGCTGTTCTAGTTGTGCTGGAACAAGAAAAAAGAGGAGTGTTGACGCCTAACGAGTTCAACAAGATTGCTACTCAAGCGCAGCAAGAAATTTTTACTCAGTACTTTGATGATTTAAATCAATTGCTTGGAATGCCTCAAACCTCATTGGCTTATGCTGATAGGATGGCTTTGTTAGATGAAAAAATATCTATATTTAAAAAAAATGAAAACGTTGATTTAACTAACAACGTAGCTGTACCTACAGAATCTGTTCAAGAATTAGGTTCTGTTATATACAACAGCCCTACCTCGGGAGTACCAGGTAGAGAGGCTCAAAGAATACAACAATACGAGCTATTTACAACTAATCAATCTCCTTTAACAGCTCCCACATCTTTCTACCCAGTATACATATACGAAGGAAATAAGATAACATTGTACCCAGAATCTATACCAGATGGTAGTGGCGTTGTTCAATTGAATTACTTGCACTTTCCAGCAGATCCTAAATGGGGATTTAATGTAGATACTGAATTAGGTCACTACATATATAATGAGTTAGATTCTCAAGACTTTCAGATACATAAATCAGATCAACCATTGTTGATAGATAAAATACTAGGGTATGCAGGTGTAATGACAAAAGATCAATTTGTTATGTCTTTAGCTAATAGTAAAGAACAACAAATAAACGTTAACGATCAAAAATAATAAAAAATGGCAAATACATTATCAACTAACGCTTTTATATCATTAAATGATATAATAAACAACTTTATAATATCATACACTGGACCTGGTAAACTTATCCCAGATTCTAAACGAACAGAAGTAATATTTCACGCTAGGCGTTGTCTACAAGAATTTGCTTACGAAACTTTGAAAAGTAAGTTTATAGTAGAAGCAAGTGTATTACCAGCCACCTACACTTTGCCTAGTGATTTTGTAACTATAATTAATATAGAAGCAGATAACATGGATTTTGTTCAAGTCAAAGAGAATCCAGGTCAAGCAGAATATGCTATAGATTATAATACTAAAATTGTATCATTTAACGCTGGAAACGTAAATGATCCTGATTTTAAATTAACATACTTGTCAAATTCTCTTACAACAGATGAGAACGCCGCTATTCCAAAGTTAGCAGAAGAGGCTTTATATGCTTGCATGGTTTACGCTATATTAGCAAATAGAGAGAAAACAAATCCAAACTTACTACAAAGATTATTAATAGAAAAAATAGACAAATTAGAAAGATCAAAATCTAGATTAATTTTTACTAACTTTTCTGAATAAAAACATACCAGTATGGCAATAAATGTAAATACAGTGTATCAAACAGTTCTGTCAATACTTAATAAAGAACAGAGAGGTTTTTTAACGCCATCAGAATTTAACAAGTTAGCTTCGCAAGTACAATTAGATATATTTGAAAAGTACTTTGAAGATCTCAATCAGCAAATGAGAATTCCTCAGGCTGATGATGATTATTCTGACAGGTTAATGAATCTTGATGAAAAATTAGCTATATTCAAAACATTTGGTATTGCTACATACAACTCTTCTACTAACCCTAAATTAAAATCTTTCTCATTACCTATTATAAATGAGTATGGGCAGACTGTTGATTTTTATAGGTTAGGAACAGTAACCTATAATCCATCATCATCTACACCTACTGAAGTTCAAAGACTAAATAGAACTGAGTTCTACAATATAGATAAATCAGATTTAACATTACCTAGCGAAAGCTATCCTGTTTATTTGTATGAAAACAGAGGTAATGTAAATAATCCTGGCCAACCTATTAATAGTAACATACAAAATGTATTGTATGTTAAGCCTTTAAGCATAATTAGCGATATAGAAGTTGATTATATTAGAAAACCAATAAACCCTATATGGGGTTTTACTACAGGTAATAGAGGTCAATATATATTCACTAATAGCTATTACGATTCTTCTAACGGAACAGGTTCTATAGATTTCGAACTACACGAATCAGAGCAAGTTAATGTTATTTTAAGAATATTAGCTTATGCCGGTATAATAATAAGAGACCCTCAAATAGTACAAGCAGCTTCAAGTGAGGTTCAACAAAAGGAAATAAACGCAAAATCTTAATACATGGGTTTAATTACAGAAAATAATCAGCAATACTACGCAGGAGTACAAAAATTCTTATCTGTAGCTGGTGCCGGACAAGCTTTTACAACTACATTTGATACTGAATTAGTGTTAGGTAGTTATGATCCTCTTCAGCCAAACTATGCTTTAAACAATTTTAAGTTATACACAGCAAATGCTGGTGTTTTAACATATACAGAATATACTTCACCTTATACCGTATCAGGTAATACAATAACATTTACAGGAAACCTAGCTACCAACACAAGTTTAGTTGTTCAATTAAAAATATTAAGCGGCGGTGAATACGGAAACAGAGATGCTTATGGTAACACTGTTGAGGAAAACTACGGATCTTATTCTTATATAAAGCTTGATGATATTATTAACAACTTTTTAGTTGCTTATGTAGGAGACGGTAAATTAATAACAAGTTGCAAAAGAACAGATCTTATGTTTCACGCAAAGCGTGGATTGCAAGAATTTAGTTATGATACACTAAAAAGTATTAAATCTCAAGAATTAAATATACCTCCAGGGTTGAGTGTAGTACTACCTCAAGATTATGTAAACTACACTAAAATATCTTGGATAGATCAATTAGGCGTTAAAAGACCTATATATCCTGCAAACAATTTAACTACAAACCCATTTGAAAACCCTGTGCAAGATTCAAAAGGTGTGCCAACTCAAGATAACTTTGGCAATAATATAGAGGGAACTTCGATAACAGAGGAAAGATGGAGGTCAGCGGATGATACTTTAATAAACCAAGATGTAACAGACGCACTTTATAACCAAGGTTATGATAGCTGGGGATGGGACGAACAAATATTAGGTCAAAATTACGGATTAGATCCACAATATGCTCAAGTAAACGGATGGTTTACCATAAATCACAGAGAAGGCAAAATGTCTTTTTCAAGTAATTTAGCGGGAGCATTAATAGTTTTAGAGTATATTTCTGATGGTTTAGCTTCCGATATGGAAACTAAAGTTCCTAAGATGGCAGAAGAGGCTCTGTATGCTCATATGAGCCACGCTGTGATAGCTTCTAGGATTAACCAACCTGAATATATAGTAAGAAGATTAAAGCAAGAGAGAAGTGCTAAATTAAGAAATGCTAAAATAAGATTATCTAATATAAAACTTGACGAAATAGTTCAAGTGATGAGAGGTAAATCTAAATGGATAAAACACTAAAATTTAATGGCTAGTTTTAAGAATATTTTCATAAAGTCTAAGATGAATAAAGATCTTGACGATCGATTATTACCTCAAGGAGAATACAGAAATGCAGTAAACATCCAAGTTAGCAAGTCGGAGTCTGAAGACGTAGGTGCTTTAGAAAACGTTTTAGGTAACGAAATGGTTGTTGATTTTGGATTAGTAACTGGAGAAGCAAACGTAATATGCGTAGGCTATTTAGTTTCAGAAGTAAATTCTAGTATTTACTTTTTTCTAACAGACAATACTGTCGCAAGCAATCCTACAGGCATTTACGATGAAGATGCTAAAAACTTTATAACTAGGTCAATAATATCACCTAATACTTCAATACAAAATACAATATTAGTACAAGGTGCCTTTTTAAACTTTTACGAAAACAATCCGATACATGGTATAAATCTTCTTGAAGATCTTTTATTTTGGACTGATAATAGAAATCAGCCTAGAAAAATAAGAGTTAGTGCTGCTGCTGATGATGTTACATATTACAGCATGGAAGATACAATATCTGTAGCAAAGTACATGCCTTATAACGCACCTGAGCTTTGGCAAGAAAGTAGCGTGGTTGGTGAATACGAAACTACCATGAAGGATGTTGTTAGCGCGGTTTTACCAAACGGCACAACAGCTAATCCATACTACAATGCCAACTACCAAGGTGACCCTGATTACTTAGAAGATAAGTTTGTAAGGTTTAGTTATAGATTTAAGTTTGATGACGGCGAGTATTCTGTATTTGCGCCATTTACACAAGAGTGCTTTATACCGAAGCAAGACGGTTATTTTATGTACACTAGTGACGATGACAACGATATGTCAGCAGCTTATAGAAGTACTATTGTTGATTTTATGGAAAACAAAGTTAATCAAATAGATTTACTTATAGACTTACCTACAAATGGAAATCCAAACATTACAACAACTTTAGAAAATGCAACTAGTCAGTTTAAAATAACTGAAATAGAGATATTGTATAAAGAATCAAATGGTTTAGCTGTTATGGTAGCGGATGTTATACCTGCTAGCCAAATAATAAGTCAATATGATGCAGCGGCACCTTCAAATATTTATAAATATAGATATTCTGGAACCAAACCTTTTAGAACACTTCCTGAAGATCAGCTAATTAGAGTTTACGACAAAGTACCTGTCAAAGCTTTAGGGCAGGAAATTATAAGCAATAGAATTGTATACAGTAACTTTCAAACTAAGCACACTCCTCCTTCAATGGATTATAATGTTGGTGCTGGTCCTAAAAGAAATTTTGATATAACAACAAATCCAAATAATGAAACTTCTTGGAACACTGCTATTGTTGAGTACCCTAATAGTACTTTAAAACAAAATAGAAATTATCAAGCTGGATTTGTGTTGTCGGACAGGTTTAGTAGAACAACATCTACCATATTATCAAATACTTCAAACACAACCGTAGCAAGCGCAAGTGTTGCGCAGTTGTCAACTGTATATTCACCATACAATCCAGAAACATTGAACATAGGTCAATGGCCTGGAGATTCTTTGTTTATAGAGGTAAACGAACAAATACCTCCAAGCATGCCGTCGGCTCTTTATCCAGGTATATACAACGGAGATCCTACTAGTAGTGAATATAATCCATTAGGCTTTTACACTTGGAAAGTTGTTGTAAAGCAACAAGAGCAAGATTACTATAATGTATATCTTCCTGGAGCAATAACAGCATATCCAGAAGATACCACTTTAGAAACGGGTTTAACTTCTCATATAACGTTATTAAACGACAATATAAATAAAGTACCTAGAGATTTATCTGAAGTAGGTCCTGATCAAAAACAGTTTAGAAGCTCTGTAAAATTATTTGGTAGGGTTGAGAATTCAAACGTGACCGCAACAGGAGTAACTCCTTATAAATTTGGAGTAGTTAATGAACAATATTATCCATCAAGATCGTCTGATACAGTTTCTACGGTATCTAACATGTTTGATATGTTTAATATTGACCCTACAGGGACTATACCTAATCCGTACCCAGAAGCTTTTTACGAAGCAGAATCAAATCCTTTAATTGGTAGAGTTAGTACGTCAGATAGATTTGGGCAAATAGACCCAACAACAGGAGCTTTAACTTACAGTATACAGAATTTAGCTGTTTACGAAACAGAGCCAGTAGAATCTAGGTTAGATATATATTGGGAAACTAGCAGCTCTGGTACTATAACTGATTTGAATGAGCAAATAGAATCAGACGGAAATCAAACGATATCAGCATTAGCTGGCTTAGATTGGTATTTATCTGAGTATTTTGGAGTTTATAGCGGAAATCCTTTACAACCAGATGTTACAACAACTTCTACCTGCAGCCCTTCAATAGCAAATGGGCAATGTGGTAGATTCAGAGCAGTAGCTACTGGTCAATTTCAGTTTGAAGACTCTGTAACAAATCCAATACAAACTATAATTAATCCAAGTTTAACAGTTGCTGTTAATATAAATGGAATTTCTACTGATGTTTCTGGTGATTTTGAATTAATACAAATAACAGGAGTACTTAATGGTGGGTTAGGCAGCTACATTGATTATAATGGGAATGCTACTACTGCAAAAGACTGGGACACTTTTATTATAGTTAATAAAGCATATAGAATATATAAAACAACTAATAGTGATGCTCAATCTTTTACTTTAACTATAACAGCTACAGATGGAGATCCAAATATTACAAACCCAACCCCTTGGGTGCGTACTTTAAATACAGGTTCTTATGGAACTATATTAACTGATTTATCTACAATAATTGTTGGAGGTGAAACTTTCGGAGATGGCGCTACTACATGGGGACAGCATGCTTTACCAGTTCTTAATTATTTAAAGGCTTGTCCTCAACCCTTAAGAGTACCTGTTGGTTTAACAAATCAACTTAAACTATACGGATCTAATGGATCTAACAGTTTATCCGCTGGATTAAACAATCAAGATGGATTACAATGGAACATATCTTCTCAAACACAAGATGGGAATGCTATCAACATATTTCAAATTAGCAGTATTGGAGAAATAAGTGAGGTTACTTTTGGTACAGCTTATGGTCAATACGCTATAACAGTAACTTTATCAGGTCCTGATGGGCAAACTGATAGCTGTTCTTTTGAATTAGTAGTAGGTGAAGAATTAGCTGACGGTAGTTTTAGTATTGAAAATAGTTTGAGATTATATACTAATTACGCTTACATTTTAAGCGCTCACAATTCAACTACTAATGCTTTCAATCAAATAACAGCAGGAGCAGGTAATTCATTTACTGAAATGTACCCAACTCCTCAAAGCACATTATCGAGTGGAGATGCACTTGTTTATGTACCTGTTACAGGTGCTGGAGGTGATGGAGATAACTCAACTTGTAATCAAGTGCAATACGGAGGCCGACCATACTCTTACCTTGAAAGAAATAAAATACCTTCAGGAACAAACTCTAGCTTAGCTGGTCCTTTAACTAAAGGTACCGCTTATATTAGTTTGCAACCATATATGGATGCGGTTTATGGTAGTACAAATAGTAATCCTAACTTTGAAAATAACAACGATGTATCTTGGGCTATAGAATACAGAGCAGACTCTAGTTCATCATGGGTAGCTGCAAAAGATATAGAAGGAAATGTATTATCTTTTAACAGCGAAGTTAGCGGATATGGTAGTCCTACTCAAATAAGCAGCAATACCGGTATTAATGCTACATTACCAGTACCAAACCCAGGAGGGTCTCCAAATCCTATAACTTCAGAAAGAAATATAGTTTATGGATCCTCTGAAGGGCCTGGGTTTAGCGGTAGTTGGGCTAATTGGATTAGAGTTGGTGCTGAAAATAATACTAGTTCAGGAAGCTTTGGAGGAACTTTTGGTAGAGGTAAATATGGTAGATGGGCAGTTGTAGGTAAAAGCCCTTACTCAAGTGAATCAGATAAGTTTGGCGAATATAGAGTTATAGTACAAAGAATAGGCGGGAATCAAGATAACAGCCAATCCTGTGCGGCTCCTATAGCCAGTAATACTAATAGTCAAAGAAACTGGGCAGGTGCTGGAGCCTACATTAAAACAGGTGATTTTTATTATGACTTAGGTCCTAAGGTAGCCTTTGGGTATAAAATAAATCCAGCATTAAAAAGCAGTCACTTTTTAGCTAAAAACGAAACAACACATAACACAGTGGTATATGCTAGGGAAGGTATACATAGGTATGTTACTACATTCTATGAAGATGCGTTGCTTCAAACTCCTTATACTGGATATACTCAAGTAAACACTAATACCGACGTATATTTATCTTATATTTCTATAGAAGATGACGGACAAGACGCAAACGGGTTCCCTTATACAACACCTTATAATTCAGGAGCAAGCAGCTCTAGTAACGCTAAACTAGCTTTAGCAGCAGAAGGTGCAAGTAGAGATAATGCTACAAACACTACATCTCAGAATTTAAGAACTTGGTCTTGCGAAATGAATCCAACAACTGGTTTAAAAGTAAAAGGATCTGCTCAACCTAGATAACATACAATAAAGGTAAAATACCTGTAAACATGTAATATAAATATTATGGCTTTAATAGAAGTAAAATACTATAATTCATTCACTCTAAGAAAAAGCGTAGACGCAGATAACGGCATCAACTGGTTTGGCTCTAGAGGTATACCTACTGGTCAAGGCGGGTGGCCGCAAGGAACAGTAGCAGATCCTCAGCAAGACGTTAACTGGGCTATAGAAGAATCTAGAATTAGAGGTGGTTATAATAATACTTCTACTTCTTTTGGAGCTAAAGCTTATTTAGTTGAAGACGAACCTAATGGTAGCGTTAGAGGTAATGCAATGATATATTCAGGTATATACAATTCTAGAACTGGTATAAATCAAACAAATCAATTTTCCGTAGGTAAAGAAATAACTAAAGCAATTGATCCTGCTAACGGTAGTATACAAAAACTATATGCTGAAGATTCTAACTTAATCATATTATCAGAAAATAAAGCTAGTAGAGCTCTTATTGATAAAGACGCTATATATACAGCCGAAGGCGGAGGCGTATCAGTTAGTAATTTGAAAACTGTTATTGGACAGATAGTTCCTTATGCTGGTAATTTTGGTATTGGAACTAATCCTGAAAGCTTTGCAACTTACGGCTATAGGAAATACTTTGTAGATAAAAATAGAGGGGCGGTGTTAAGATTATCTATGGATGGAATAACAGAAATATCAAACTACGGAATGATCGACTGGTTTAGAGATAACTTAAGCTCTGTTGATTCGTCTAGCTTTGGTCCAGGTAAAATAGTGGGGGGATGGGATATATATACTAAGCAGTATACTTTGTCTTTACAGCCAAGTACACCACCAAACGCTACACCTGACAATTCAAGTTACAACACATTGCAATTTGATGAAAGCGTTCGCGGTTGGCCATCTTTTTTTACATTTAAACCTAGGTTTACTTTTAGCTTAGCAAACAAAATGTATAGCATAGGAAATCAATCAGGCAGTGATAACAAGCTGTATGTTCACAATAGTACAAATGTTCCTAGAGGTGAATTTTACGGGGATTCTAATAAATCAAAAGTTACTTTTGTAGTAAATCCAAATATAGATACAAGCAAGGTTTTTAAAACTATAAACTATGAAGGCAGCAGTGGTTGGGAAGTTACTCAGTATGTGTCAGATATAACGGGTGTTGATAGTTACGAACTAGACACTTCCGGAAATCCTATATGGATTAATCCTCCACAGTTAAGAGATACATCGAATCAAATATATAGCTACTACGAGGGTGAATATATAATAAACCCTATACAATCAAGTTCTACCTACAATCAACCTGTTTATAGACCAAACTATGTTAGTACTTTTGGAGCTAATAATCCTCCTTATAATAAAGAATATGCTGGTTTTATAAGAAAGGAAAACAAATACTACGCTAACTTAGTTAATAACAGCGAAAACCAAACAATGCCTGGCGAAGTTATATTTGGAGAAGATATGACAGGTATAAAAGGTTACTACTGTACTGTAACTTTGCAGAACGATAGTAGTACTAATCCTGGTGGAGCAAAAGAACTTTTTGCTGTTAACTCTACTTTTGTTGTTAGTAGTTAAAGCAATATAAAATATAAAAGAATAATAACATGATAGAATTTTTAGAAATATTTTTCTTTGGACGAGAAGATGTCCAAATGGCTGTTCTAGATCCAATAATTGGAGGCGCTCTTATATCAGGGGGAATTCAAATATTAGGGGGGTTGTTTGGAGGAGGACAAGCTAAAAAAAGAGAACGAGCAGCACAAGCAGAAAAAGATAGACTGCAAAGAAAACTAACTAATTTAGAAAATAATAGACAAGATATTATAAATCCTTATGAAAATATTAGTGATCTAAGTTCTTTAGCTACTGATTTAAGTAATCAAATGTCTAATCCATTTGCTAATTTAAGCGTAGCAACACAGGCTGCTGAAATGGAAATAGAACAAGCTGATATTTCATTAGCAAATACTTTAGATACTTTAGCTGCTACAGGTGCAAGCGCAGGAGGTGCAACTGCATTAGCTCAGGCTGCTTTACAAAGCAAAAAAGGTGTTTCAGCTAGTATTGAACAACAAGAAGCTCAAAACGAAAAATTAAGAGCACAAGGCGAGCAACAACTAGAACAACAAAGGGTTGCTGAACAGCGAAGATTACAGGGTATTCAAATTGGTGAGGGTCAGAGAATGCAAGGATTAGATGCAGCTGGTAAACAATTTATGTTTGGAGCACAAGAAACTAGAGAACTACAACAATTGAATAGAGTATCTACTCAATTAGGTGGAGCTCAAGCGCAACAAATGCAAGCATCAGCTGATCAAACAGGAGCATATACAACAATGGTTAGTGGTTTAGCAGGGATTGCAGGCAGTACAATAGGCGCGATGGCAGAAGTAAGATCCAGTCCTTACAATGCTGATGGAACATTAAAGAAAGGATAATTATGAGTTACGAAAACCCAGAACAATTTGTCGACAAACAGTCAGGTCAGCATTTTAGAAGAATGCAAGAAAACATAACTAAAGCAGCTACTAGCACTATTTCTAGTTATGTTGATACCTATAAAAGAAATCAAATAAAAATACAAAAAATAAGAGAACAAGCTGATAAAGAAGCATTGGATGCTAAAAATGCTGTTTTTCAAACTGCTTCAAAAAATTCAACAATTCAATTTCA
>Ga0208020_1000023_pt1 | contig 34502 bp, 50 predicted proteins | sample ColrivemetaGS573_FD_187601 | JGI IMG/M metagenome (GOLD analysis project Ga0208020, IMG submission 187601) | Estuarine microbial communities from the Columbia River estuary - Ebb tide ETM metaG S.573 (SPAdes) (version 2) | ecosystem: Environmental > Aquatic > Marine > Intertidal zone > Estuary ...
AAGTCTTACACACCCTACCGATGCGGTTACATCAGTCAATGGAGATACAGGTGTGGTTGTTTTAGATTCAGACGATATTGCAGAGGGTTCATCTAACTTATATTACACAGAAGCAAGGGTTTCAGCTAATACTAATGTAACTGCAAACACAGCTAAGGTAGGCATCACTACACAACAAGCTGCTGATATTACCACAAACAATGCTAAGGTTGGCATTACCACACAGCAGGCATCTGATATTACTACTAACAATTCAAAGGTAGGTATCACAACTACCCAAGCTGATGCGATTACAGCAAATACAGCTAAAGTCGGAATAACAACCGAACAATCTAATGCAATAGTAACTAATACCGCAAAGGTTGGCATAACAACACAACAAGCATCGGACATAGTTACCAATAATGCCAAAGTGGGTATAACCACTCAACAAGCGAGTGATATCACGTCAAACAACGCTAAAGTGGGTATTACGACCACACAAGCTAATAACATAACAACTAACAACGCTAAAATAAGTTTTGATAGTGCTTCATCTACTAAGTTAGCAGGTATTGAAGCAGGTGCTGAGGTAAACACAGTAGATAGCGTAAACGGACAAACAGGTGCAGTATCATTAAGCACTGCAAATATAACTGAGGGGGGTTCAAACCTTTATTATAGTGATTCACGAGTTACTAACAATAGTAGTGTATCAGCTAACACAGCTAAAATAAGCTACAATACAACAGATTCAACTAAAGTAGGTTATATTAGTATAAGTCAAGCAGTTGATTTAGATGTTGTAGAAAACAAACAAGATAACCAATATAAGATAATTGGTATTGCTATGGATTATTCAAACAGAGTGTTATCGGATAGCGGAACTGCTGAGGGTAGCCAAAGTATTATGGAAAATATAGAAACTTTAATCTTAAACTAATGAGCATATACGATAATGCAGGTGTAGCGTTAATACCATCAGGAACTAAAGCGAGTAAGCTATATTCGGTTTTACCTGCTAATGGCGATGGCGATTTTACACATAGTAGAGGTTCAACTGCGACACGAGTAAACAAAGACGGACTTATAGAAAGTGTTGCTACAAACGTACCCCGTTTAGATTACCCTTTAATTGATGGCGTAGTACAGGATTGCCCCGCTTTACTTTTAGAACCAAGTAGAACGAATATAATTCCTAATAGTCAAGAGTATGGAACTACTAATATCAATACTATTAGAACAAGAGATGTAATAAATGCACCCGATGGAACGCAAACAGCGGATAGAACAGTTGATAATTCTGTTACAGGCGAACATTTGCTTGTTCATAATATAAGCTCAAGTATTGTTAATGGCACTACTTACAGTTTTTCTGTTTTCTTTAAAAGTGATGGTTCGGGTGGTCGTGGAGTTATTAGGTGGTACAGAGGTTCTTGGGATTATGCTGTATTTAATCTTGAATTAGGTGCTGTTTCTTATGTTTCTTCGGGGACTGCAACTATTGAAAACTATGATAATGGTTGGTATAGATGTTCTTATACAGTTGCAGCAGTCGCTGATAATGTGTCAACTTTTACGCAAATAGGTATAGCGAATTCTTCAAATAATTTTTATTATACGGGTGCGAGTAGTTTAGGTGTATATTTTTGGGGTGCACAATTTGAAACAGGAAGCTATCCAACTTCTTATATACCAACATCAGGTGGTCAAGCAACACGTTCAGTAGATGCTTGTAATGGTTCAGGAACAAGTGCAGAGTTTAACGATAGCGAAGGGGTTTTGTTTACTGAAATGGCTGCCTTAGGAACAGATGGTATTACAAAAAGATTAGCAATATCAAATTCATCAAACACTTACATCGTTAGATTGGAATTTCGACCAACTGTAAATCAAATTTATGGTGTGGTTTTTTTATCGCCCGACAATATGGCTGTGCTTACTCACACTGCTTCTGATTGGACACAATTTAACAAGGTTGCAGTTAAGTATAAACAAAATGATTTTGCTATGTGGATAAACGGTGTAGAGGTTTCAACAGACCCATTAGGAAGCACAGGCACAGGATTAGATGACTTTAGTTTTGATGCAGGTAATGGTGGTAATGATTGGTATGGAAAATCAAAACAACTAATGACTTTCAAAACAGCACTAAATGACAGCGAACTTGAAACGCTTACAAGTTGGGATTCTTTTAACGCTATGGCAACATCACAATTTTATACAATAGAATAATGGCAAATACTTTTAAATTCGGTAATGGAAATTGGGCGGTCAAAGATGGCTATGCCTTAGCGTATAATGACGAAAACAATAACTTCAAACCTTTGCCTTTTGACTTTACAAGGGCATCGTCAGCTACAAGGGTAAACAAACAGGGGTTGATTGAAACAGTAGGAAGTGGCAAACCACGTATTGACTTTACAGATAACACAAGTGGGCATCTACTTCTTGAACCGAGCAGAATGAATAAGTTAGTAAGGTCAAATGAGTTTAATACTACTTGGACCTTAGGCAGCGCTTTAACACTTACAAGCGGTCAAACTTCTACTTTAACTGGTAATAGTGATTCTTGGTTGTTATCAAGTAACGGTACAAGCGGGTTTTCGGCTTTAACCCAGGCTGTTAGTATAAGTGGTTCACACACGTATAGTATTTTTGCTAAAAAAGGTACTAACGACTTAATTTCTCTTAGGTCTTTAAGTGGTGCAGACGCTAGGGCTGAATTTAATTTAAACACAGGTGTTTTAAATTCTACAAGTAATACTTCTTCTACTGAAATTAAAAGTTATGGTAATGGTTGGTATAGAATATCTATGACTTTTAGCGCGTCAAATTCTTTTGTTTATGTTTACCCTAATAGCATAGGTGTAGCTGACGCGGGTAATATATATATACAAAATGCACAAATCGAAGCAGCAAGCTACGCAACAAGCTATATACCAACAGAGGGGTCAAGTGCTACGAGGATTGCTGAAACAGGTATAGATTGTTTATTACCAAATGAAACTATTATTAATAATTCTACTGCAACAGTATATCTTGAATTTGAAGCACTTGTAAATGACCTTTCTAATAGATGGATTTCTTTTGAGGAATTAGGAGTGCCTACTGATAATATGTTTGAAATTAGATTATCAGCAGGTTCTAATCTTTTACAAATAGTAACAAGGTCATCAGGTGGCGGGCAAGATGTTGTGATGAGTGAAACACTTACTGACATTACAGCCAACAATAAAATTGCCGTTAATTATAATGGATTAAATTGGAAGTTAGCTGTAAATGGCACTATTGCAGACACTGAAACTGCTGCAAGATTGTTTAATGATAATATAGAAAAAATAAAGTTTAGCAGAAATACAAACACAAATCATTTCTACGGAAAAGTAAAAGATTTAAAAGTTTACAACACAGCACTAACAGATACAGAACTTCAAAATTTAACAAGTTAAGAAAATGGGATATTTATTTAAAAAGTACGAGTTTGACTCACAGGAACAAGCAGAAGAGAAAATCGCTGCTCTTCCACACGAAACCGATGAGGATGGTAACGAATACCCATCTCACAATCACACAATAGTAAAACTTGGTTTTCTATGGGTTACAGAACCTACCTTTAACGAGGAAGGCGAAATAGAAACTGATGGTGTTGCTTCTGATAGTTATTCAGTAGATGTGTTGTGGAATGGTTTAGACGAATCGCCTTATGGTTGGAAGTCTAAAGAGGTATCTGTTGAGGGTAATGGTGTACATACCTTTGCAGGTTGGTCGTTTAATTCATAATAAATAAGAAATGTCAGAGTTGTCAAAAGATACTAAGTTTAGTATGTCAATAGAAACTATTGTATCTCTTGCTGTGGGCATAAGCACAGTTACAGCGTTTTATTTTAGCTTAAAAGGTCAGATAGACGAAGCTATGATGTTACCTGAACCTGTTATATCAAGACAAGAATACGACTTGAAAGACAATGCTATTCGTAGTGAGATTATGAACAATAGAGAATTAATAGAAAAGAACTTTGAAAAGCTTGAAACAATAGAGCAAAGGTTGTATGAATTGAGATAGATATGAGATTTTTAATAGTATTAGCGTTTTTGTTATTTAGCCCTACATCTTTAGGTGAGGAAGTAGCAAGTGATGTAACTGTGTTACACGTAAACACTAAATGGAATAAGCACCAAAACATAAACTTAAAAACACTAAGAGGTTGTGACGTTAAGTTTGTTTGGCTTGAAGAGCAGGGCATTAAGCTAAAAGAACAAATTCAAACAGTACCTACTATAGTGGTGCTAAAGCAAAATAAAGTGGTTAGGCAATGGGCTGCTGACCTCTCTTTTAGACTAGATGTAGATTTAAACGAAATACAACAGGTAATAGATAAATTATGAAATACTTTAACTACTTTGAATTCGATAGTCCCGATATACAAGGAAGCGGTCAATTAATGGACAAAGAGCTTCTTGAGATACTCGAAGAAGTTCGTGAGCACTACGGAAGACCCATTCACATTACATCTGGGTACAGAACGGAATCCCACAATGCTAAGGTTGGTGGGAAACTTAATTCAAGCCACCTAAAGGGTTTAGCTTGTGATGTGGCGTGTACTAACTCAAGGGATAGATTTCATTTGGTGCGCCTATTTATAGAGTATGGGATTACTCGTATTGGCATAGCAAACAACTTTATTCATATTGATATTGATGATGAAGATAAAGATGGTCAAGTAATCTGGACATACTAATGAAAAAGATACTACAACTTATTACAGGAGGTCTTGTGAAAGATATAGGTGACGTTATAGACAAGGTCACCACTACTGATGAGGAACGCCTGCAAGCCAAACAAAACATACAAGAGTTACTTGAAAAAGCAGATAATGATGCTCAAACACAAGTTACAGAACGCTGGAAGCTCGATATGCAGAGTGATAGCTTTCTATCGAAAAACATCAGACCGATTGTTATGGTGTTTCTTACGTCAATGTTTACCGTATTGGCATTTACCGATGGCAACATTGGACAGTTTACGATACAAAAGGAATATATCCCTATATTTCAAACGCTCCTCATTACGGTTTACGGTGCGTATTTTGTTGGAAGAACTTGGGAAAAAAACAATAAAAATGGCAAGAAAGATAGTTAGTACATACAAGTCAAAGAGCAAATCAAAGCGACCAAACGTACACTCTAAGAACGCTTCTGTAGGTCAGAAGGGTTACAAGAAGAAGAATCGTGGTCAAGGTCGTTAATAACTTCTGTGAATTCAATACCCCTTTGTGAATTCAATAGGGTATATTTGTAGCATATAAAGTTTTTCTCTGTTTAGTCCTTTATATTTGATTTTTTTGTTCATTAAGAGTGGCAGCCCTGTAAGGTTGTCACTTTTTTTTTGTATATTAGTTTTATGGATAGAAACCAGAAGGGTTGTTTCGCTGAATATAAGTTCGCCACTAGAGCTATGGAGAACGGCTTTAATGTTTGTATGCCACTACTTGACTCCTCTACATACGACTGTGTATTAGAGAAGGATGGAGTTATGTTTAAGGTACAGATAAAATATGTGAGTGCCGATAGACAAAAAGACCCTGAGCATAATAATACAAGAGTAACGCTTCATAGGGATGGCGGAGGTTATCCAGCTCACTTGTGCGATTACTTTGCTGTTTGGTTTGATGAATACGATGGATTCTTTATAATCGAGAATGAGGGTCAGAAAGCTATGAGGTTCTCACTTACCAATAAATACAAAGACAACTTCAATAATTTCGATTTAATCCAATAATTATTTGGTGGTGTCAGTTGGGATTTGTACATTTGCCCTATGACTATTTATGAGAAGTTGGTGGACATTCAGGGGAGACTGAAAGCACCAAAGAATCAAAAGAACAACTTCGGTAAGTACAACTATCGAAGCTGTGAGGACATCTTAGAGGCAGTAAAACCTCTATTAGTAGAGCACAAGTTAGCTCTAACAATCTCTGACTTTATAGAGAATCAAGGCGCACTATTCGTTTCAGCTACGGCTAAACTAACGGATGGTAGCGAAACTGTTATGGTTAATGCTCAAGCTGGTATTGACACTAACAAGAAGGGTATGGACATAGCTCAATCATTTGGGTCAAGTTCATCTTATGCACGCAAATACGCCTTAAACGGTTTATTTTTGATTGACGATACCAAAGACTCAGATGCAACTAATACGCACGGTAAAACGGCTGTAAATACGTCTAGCGATGATTTAAGCTGGTTGCCTGACAGTGGAGTTAAGTTTGACAACGCAAAAGCTGCATTGGGTACAGGTAAAGTGTCGATTCAAGACATTAGAAAGAAGTACAAAGTAAGTAAGAAAGTAGAACAATTATTAACCGCTTAATTTTTAAATATGGATAATCAACAAGCAATTTATGTAGGAACTGGTACAAAGCCAGACAATTTCAGTGGAATCAACTTTAGCATCTCAGAGAGCAAACTAAGAGACCATTGGTATGAGTATAACGGAGAGCGATATGTTCGCCTTACAATCGAGCCTAAGAAAGAGCCGATGTATGGTAAGACGCATAACGTAAAGGTAAACACTTGGAAGCCTAAAGGCGAGGCGAGTGCTCCAGTTAAACAAGCTGTGGAGGAGAATAGTGACCTCCCTTTCTAAACTAATCAGGGGGGGTTCGCCTCCCCTTTTTTATTATGAGACCTAAATTTATAAAATTAATTATGAGCGACTTAGATTTGAATCTACAGGAGAATGCTGTATTTAGTTACGTTTGCTCATTGGCGAATAAGACAGGGTACTGTTACGCCACTAGTAAACATATATGCGAGAGTCTTGACATCAAAGACAGGACTTTCTATAGAATCCTTACAAGACTTGAGGAGAAAGAGTTTGTGACAAGGATTACTAAGAGTGTAGGGAACGATGGTAAAGAGCGTAAGATTTATATAAATCCGAAATACCGTTCTCTCTGTGATACAGTGTATAGTACTTAATACATTGTATTATAGAGTACAATGTATAGTAAGTAAATAAAATACTATACAATGTACTATATACTATACATTGTATTATAATACTTATAAAAAACAAAATAAAAATCAAATATGCAAACGATTGACATAAAATTTTCCGAATTAGGTATTCAACCGAAGGGAAATAGAGTAGAGCAGAAAGTAAAATGTCCTCAATGCGCCAGATTAGGTAAAGAGAATTGGAAGGACACTTGTCTTTCTATTAATTTGGCGAAAGGATTATATAACTGCCACAAGTGTGGCTTTAGCGGTAAAGTAAATGACAGAGAAAATTATGTAACAATGGAACAACCTAAGAAAGTTTATAAATCTCCTAGCAAGAATTATCTGGCGAGCCTAAAGAAAGAAGGTCGTCAATTCTTGAATGACAGAGGTATCACTGATGAGGTGATTAAGAAGAATAAAATTGTATCTACAAAGGATAACAAGAGTGTAGCATTTGCGTATCTTAAAGATAACAACCTTATAAATTACAAGACTAGAGGTATTAACGGAAAGACATTTACTCAGGCGAAAGATGCTAAACCGATGATTTATAACTACGACAGAGTTAAAGAATCAGAGTCAATCGTTATATGTGAGGGCGAATTAGATTCACTATCGTGGGAAGTTGCAGGTATTGACTTTCACACTTCTGTGAATATGGGTGCGCCTAACAAAGATGACAAGAACATTGATAAGAAGTTAGAGTGCATTTCTAACTGTTACGAGGTGTTTGACCAAGCTAAAAAGATTTACATAGCTACTGACAATGATGATAATGGTCGCCTACTGGAAAGAGAATTGCTTAGACGATTTGGCGCATCTAAATGTAAATTAGTTGATTTAAGACCGTTTAAGGATGCTAACGAAGTCTTACTACAGGAAGGGATAGATAGTCTCAGAAAGCGTCTTAAAACGGCTCACGACCCTAAACTAGAGGGTGTGTTTGAAGTAACGGATGTTATGGATTCTATGCTAGACGGTTTTAATAATGGTCAAGAAAGAGGCACAACTACTTACATTCCTTCTGTAGATGAGGCGTGGACTTGGAGAAAGCAAGAGATTACTATCTGGACAGGATATCAGAATGAAGGAAAGAGCTTGTTTCTTAATCAACTGGCGACTATTAAGGCGTTTCACGATGGCTGGAAGTTTGCTGTTTTTACGCCAGAGAATATGCCTATGCGAGACTTCTTTAACGATATTATAGAGATGTACATAGGTAAAAGTGCTGACCCATACTACTCACACCAGATGACTGAAGAGGAGTACAAAGAGGGTATTGAGTTTGTGAAGAAACACTTCTTTGTTATATATCCTAAGAAATACTTTACACTTGACAATATCTTTGAGCGTGCTAAGTTCTTAGTTCGTCAAAAGGGAATTAGGTCGCTAATCATTGACCCCTACAATACAGTTCAGCATAAGATGTTTTCTGGTGAGAGAGAAGACTTATACATCAGTAGGTTTATGTCTGAACTAAAGAGGTTTGCAATAGACAACGACATTAGTGTGAATTTAGTGGCGCATCAAGTTACACCACAAAAGACTGAGGATGGTAGATATTATAAGCCAGATGTTAATAAGATTAAAGGTGGAGGTACGTTTGCAGATAAGGCTGATAATGTAGCTTATGTATGGAGACCAAATAGGGCTTTGGATTTCTCAGATACAAGTGTTATCTTTGGTACACAAAAGATTAAGAAACAAAAGTTAGTTGGAGTTCCACAGGATGTTACAGCAATAAACTTCAACGTGAAGGAGCAGAGATATTACTTTAATGGGTACACACCCTTTAACGATATTGATGCTAAAAGATGCGAAAGAAAGCTAGAGTAGATGCAAACCAGAAAGAAATAGTACAAGAATTGAGAAAGCGAGGTATATCGGTTTTACATACACACCAACTTGGTAAAGGTGCGCCTGATATTATAGTTGGTTATATGAATTCTAATTACCTTATAGAACTTAAAGATGGGAACAAATCTAAGAGTCAACAGAGATTAACGAAAGATGAGTTAGATTTCTCACTCAAGTGGGGTGGAAATTATGCAGTGTGCAACTCGTTGGAACAAATACTGTTACTTTTAGATTATGACAAAGAATGAGCTATTAGATAAATTAGCTGAAAAATACTATGATTGGTTGAATATGGCGAAGTCCTTTAAGTTGTCCGATGAGAACTCGAAAGAGTTGGTTCAGGAGATGTTTGTTAGGATATTCGATTACGTTAAAGACCCTAGTAAGATTATGTATAATGAGACTGAGGTAAACACTTTCTATATATATGTGACACTGAGGAATCTTTATTACGCTAAGTTAAATAAGAATAACAGGACTGTCAATATAGACGACCATATTCCATCACTAGAGAAGTTTTACTATTGTGAGGAGGATTTTGGTGAAGAGGACAGAAAAGAGTATCTTGAGAAAATATTTAATAATGTAGATTCAATAATGGACAGTTGGTATTGGTATGACCGAAAGATGTTCGAACTATATTACAGAACCGATATGTCGATGAGAGATATATCAAGCGAAACAAACATAACATTAAGTTCAATTTTTAATACACTATCAAATGCAAAAGCGCAAATCAGGCAAAAGCTCGAAGAAGACTACAAAGAGTACAAAAACAAAAAGTAGTAAAGGATTAGGTGACACTGTAGAGAAGGTGTTCAAAGCTACTGGCGTAGATAAAATCGCTAAGTGGGCTCTAGGAGAGGATTGTGGGTGCGAAAATCGTAAGGACATACTAAATAAGATGTTTCCTTACGCAAACCCAGAGTGCTTAAATGAAGAGGAGTTTGAGTTTCTCCACTGGTATTTTACCACTACACCTCCTGAGATTACAGCAGACCAGCAAAAGAGATTGATTGCTACATATAACAGAGTGTTACACCAGAAGGCAAAGCCAACAAGATGTACACCTTGTTTTATAAATAGTATTCACGATAAGTTATATAAAATATATAAAGAGTATGCAAAGCAATACGATTAGAGATATACATTCTCTTGAGAAGTCCGCAGTATCCACATTGAATACCTATGGATGGAATTTACAGTGGACTGGAGAAGGTATGTCTCACTGGGATGCAAAAGGATATACACCTAAAGGTAACAAGTGTATTATAGAGATGAAGTTCAGGGATTCATATTACTATAGTAAGATGCTAGAAGAGTATAAATATAAAGCTCTTATGAATTTAGATACCGACATTGTTAAGTTATATTATGTTAGTGACCCAAAAGGTAGTTATATATTTCACTTAAACAACTTCACTAAACTAAACAAAAAAGTTATACCCTGTCCAAAGACAACATTATGGAGTGATGCTAAAGTAAAGAAATATGTTTACCTACTAAATGAATGTGATGCGTCACTGATAATGAGAAACAACTGACAATTATATTGTTATTTCAATATGCCACTACTACGACCAAAGAAATACGAGAAAAACAAAGACTTCATTCAAAGATGTATGGGTAATGCTAAGATGGGAGAAGAAAACCCAGATAGAGACCAGCGTTATGCCGTATGCCAAACAATCTGGAAAGACCAGTTTAATCCAAAAAAGTAATTAACAATTTTGTTTATTAGATAATTCTTTTATATATTTGTACTCAAATCAAGTACAGATGACTATAAAGAGAATTATACGATACCCCCTTAATCTTGTAAGAGCATCTATAGCAATCATAACACTCGTTGTGTTCTTTTGCTTAGAGACCCTACTCCTTACTGTATATCACGGAGTAGAGACACCATTAAGGATAGCCCTTAATTGGATAGAGAAGTTTATTAGTTACACAATTAAATATATAAAGTAATGGGAAAATCAGGAGAAGAGTTTATCAAGTTTATTGAGAGACAACAACTCGAAGCAGGTGACGAGGCTAAGAGAGCGTTCTATGAGGATATGGAGCGACAGTACTATGAGGCTAAAGAAGAGAGAGCCTATATGCAGACAGATGAATATAAGCAAAAGCAACAAGCCACAAGAGAGATGTTGTGGAGTGTGTTCAATGACTTTCACCCTCACACTTGGATATGAAAGATACATTAATGACTACAGACGGCAAGTTCTGGGAATACGATGAACTGCTAAAGAAAATGGATGATGACAACTTCTACTATGGTTACTTAGGAAAGTACGCTCTTAGTAGTAGTTCAGTAAAGAAACTTTTGGACTCTCCAAAGGCTTACATTAAATCATTAAGACAAAGAGACGACACCCCTGCGCTATTGCAAGGTAAACTTGTGCACCTCGCTGTGTTAGAGCCTGAGAAGTTTCAGGAGTTAAACTTCGTAGATGTACAGAGTAGAAACACTAAGGCGTTCAAAGAGGCACTTAGCCAGAACTCTGAGACATATACAAGAAAGGAGTACAATAATGCTATGTACCTAGCTGAAGCAGTCGCCAACAATAAACACGCTACTGAGTTGTTAGATGGAACTAAGAAGGAAGTTCCAGCAGCAGGGATGTTGTTTGGCAAGCCATTCAGAGCTAAGGCAGATGCTTTAGGTTCAGGGCGCATAGTAGATTTAAAAACGTGCCAGAACATAAACAAATTCCATTGGAGTGCTAAGGACTATAAATATATGTGTCAAGCGTATATCTACTGCCAGTTGTTCAATGTGGATTACACTGACTTCTTTTATATAGCAGTTGACAAGGGAACTAATGACATTGGAATCTTTGATATGTCAGAAGAATTTTATAACTTAGGCGAAAGTTTGGTTGAGCAAGCAGTTGAGGTTTATACTAACGAAATACAGAACGGTATGAACGAATTGCACAACTACACGATTAGAGGAACGCTGTGATAGAAGATGACTACAAATCAATAATTGAAGAACATAAAGACAATTTCCTTTTGTCTCTAAGACTTGGAGTGCTACGAGTAGATGAGTTAAGACTTCTACTCGACCACTTCAGGGAAATGGAAGACTACGAAATGTGTCAAGGTATTACGAACGCTTACGTTGAATATAAAAATGAATTAGATGAACATTGACTTTGATATATTAAGAGATATTACACAAGAGGTTTGCAAGGTAGACCCATTAAAAAACAATAGAACTAGAGAGGTTGTATATGCACGAATGATTATGTATAAAGTCCTACAACAGTTCCACAGATACAGTTACACTGCGATAGGCAGGATGTTTAAAAAGAATCACGCCACTATATTGTATAGCATTAACCAGTTTAATAACATTGTTAAGTCAGAGGATTGGGTTAAAATTAGATATCATACAGTTGTCAGTGAGTACACAAGAGAGATTAGTTTACAGAATGAAGCCATCTCGGATGTTTACCTAAAGAACAAACTTCTTGAATCTCAACTTAGTTCTCAGAGAAGAGTTATAAGAGAGTGTAAAGAGATATCTGATATAATTGGAGACTTGCCCGAAGACAAGGTAGAGCAGATTACTGACAAGCTTCGTATGTTAGTCGAGGTTGCTAAACAAGAGATAAAGCCTCGTAATCAACAAACAGAAGTATATCAATCAATATCTTAATATGGCGAATAGAAGACGTAAAACAAAAGAGGAGATAGACAGGGATGTGAAGTTCATCCCTATTCCTGAATGGAAAAACACTTATCAATACCACAGAACCAATAAGCGTTCTACATACGTTGACTTAAATAATAAACGATGAAGCAAAAGAAATGGACTCAGGCTCAAAGGATAGCTAATCTGGAGAAAGCTACTTCTAATCTCTATATGATGATTCAGGCGATAATTGACAAGTTGCCTAAAGAAGGAAACACTGATGAAAAAAAGTAGTTACTTTAATTAAAGGTGGCGTATGTCTGAAGAGCAAGAGTTTAAGAAACAGGGAGTTATAAGCTCCAAAACACAGAAGTGGTTAGCTGACAAGAAGCGTAAGGAGGAGGAGTCTAAGAATAGTCCTGCGCCTAAACCTAAACCAGAACCAAAGGCAAACAAGCCAACTATTGTAAAAGAAGAGCACCAGAAGTATTCTGATGGTCGCAGAGGTAACGGAGCTGTTAAGGGAGTGTCAAGAGGACAAGGGCGCAAGCCTAAAGCTAAAGAGGAGGAGATAAAGAACTTCGCTCTTGGTTCAATGAAACGTGCCTTTGGCAGTGAGAAGAAGGCTTGGGAATCTCTAGCTAATATGAGTAAGGATTCATTCCCACACTTGAGACTTCTTTGGGAGTACAAGTATGGTAAGCCAAAAGAACAAAAGGATTTGAATGTAAAACAGGAGGTGAACATTCCTGTAATCTCATTCCTTAATCCAGAGAAGACTATTGATATTGAATCCGAAACACAAGATGATGGCGAAGAAGATAAAGCATAGTTACTCTCCGTTCTTTAATGGAAGGACAGAAAGCGATTTCGATTGCGTTGAGTATGAGGTTGGTAGAGACAGGTGTAGTGAGCAATGTGAATTTTGCAATTTAGACCCTCACACCAAACGATGAAAAATGTTCGGCTCAATCCTAAATATCACTCGGTATTCGAATCTCCATCCAGATACCATATATGTACTGGCGGTAGAGGTAGCGGAAAGTCTTTTGCGATAAATACCTTTTTGGTATTGCTCACTTACGAAAAAGGACATAAGATACTTTTTACTCGATATACTATGACTTCAGCAAGTATGTCTATTATACCAGAGTTTCTGGAGAAGTTAGACCTTATGGGTATTGGCGGTAACTTTACTGTCACAAAGACTGAAATCATAAACAACCTTACAGGGAGTAGTATATTCTTCAGTGGTATCAAGACAGCCAGTGGAGACCAAACTGCAAAGCTAAAATCTATTCAGGGTGTTACTACATTTGTGTTGGATGAGGCAGAGGAGCTTACAGATGAAGAGTCGTTTGATAAGATAGATTACTCAGTTCGAGCTATGGGAATACAGAACAGATGTATCTTAATTCTAAACCCCACTACAAAAGAACACTGGATATATCAAAGGTTCTTTCAGAACAGAGGTATTCCAGATGGTCACAACGGAGAGAATGAGAATGTGAATTATGTACACACTACATACTTAGATAACAGGATGCATTTGTCTGAATCATTTGTGGCGCAAGTGGAGGATATGAGAACTAGACGACCAGATAAATATAAGCACCAGATATTAGGTGGCTGGTTAGATAGGGCTGAAGGAGTTATCTTTACTCACTGGCGCATTGGAGAGTTCGATGACAATCAGGACACAATCTTTGGCTTGGATTTCGGATTTTCCAGAGACGAATCAGTTTTAACTGAAATTGCAATAGACAAGACACGTAAAATAATATGGATTAAAGAGCACTTCTACAAAGCAGGTATGTCCACCTCCAATATATTCGAGATGTGCCGTAGAATCGCAGGAAAACAGCTTATAGTGTGCGACAACAGTGAGCCTCGACTAATAAGTGAGCTGAAGACTAAAGGACTCAATATAACGCCAACGATAAAGAGGAAGGGAAGTATATTGACAGGAATCGCTTTAATGCAAGATTACAATATTGTTATAGACAAAGAATCCATAAATACAATTAAGGAGTTCAATAATTACGCTTGGAAATTAAAGGGTAGTATTCCACAGGATAATTGGAATCACAGCGTTGATGCGAGCAGGTACGCAATTCAATACCTGCTTACTCGCTCTGTTCCGAAGGGGATGTATGTTATAAAGTGATAACAGGCGTTTTAAGCCTTTCGTTTTGGGGTTTTAGAGCACTTCTCCACCCAAGTGATGCTCAGATACCTTTGTGAATTTAAACGCCCTAATTTGAGCTTTTATCCTTCTCTATCTCTTTCTGTAGATTAGCAAGAGCCCTCCACGCAACTTTAGCCGAGTGGCGCACTCCATCTGTATCTATTGTACCAGCCTCAAGTAAGTGGCGAGTTAGTGCATCTAATTCATCGCCAGATTTACTTCTATCCCAATGCAGAGGTTTATCTGGATTGTGTTGCTGATTTCCCATATAAGAACATTGAGCGACTTCTCTTATCGCATCAGGGAAATAATTAAGCACTCCACTGTAAACAGGTGTTTGTTTCCTTGTGAATTTAATAGGGGTCTCTGTGAATTTAATTGGGGTCGTTTCTTTTTCTTGTACATATTCTATTGCTTCATCAAAATAATCTCCTGTGAATTTAACACCCCCTGTATTGTTTTGTTCCATATCTGTGAATTTAATAGGTATAAAAAAAATACCCTATCTTTCGACAGGGTATCTTCCAATTTTAAACCAATAAAATGAAAAAACTATAAGTATTTCTTTTACAAATATAAAACAATTTCTTAACATTAGCTTAACATTGGGAAATAAATTTCTGTTTATGTTTGCAGTGTACAATTTTAAATACAAATAATATGGAAAATAAATGGATATATATAAATGAGATAACTACGCTCCACGCTGATGATGATGGCGTATGCTTATCCAACGAGTATAACTCAATTACGATTGACCCCTATACTCTGGTGGACTGGTTGCCTAATATAATAGAGGTGGCGTTTCAAGAGAAGGAGAAACGAGACAAAGAGAAAATTGAAGAACTTAAAAATACAGTAAATGAGACAATATAGTTTAGAACAGATAAAGATGATATCTATTGATATTATTTCAGATGATGAATGGGTAAACGATTCACACACTATGGCAGAACACAGAGGTATTGTGTCTGGTTTAAATATGCTTATTAATCACTTAACAGAAGTAGAAAATGAAAAAATTTAAAGTAAATATTCCAACGATGGCAAATACCAGTGCGGTATTTAACGCCAATGACAAAACAGAGTTATTAAAGATAATTTGCCAGAAGTACAATATAGATATTCAGAAGCACCGAATATTTATTCGAGAAGTACAGGATAATCATACACAGGTGCAAGGATAATCATTGTGCAAGGATAATCATTGTATAATATAAAACAGATTCTTATGAAACTTAAATGGATTGAGACAATAGATGTAAATGCCAAAGAATGGTTTGACAAACAGAATGGAAATTCTTATTTCGCTGGTATTGTTACACTGAACTACGGAAAAAAGAACCAAAGAGAATATCTGATGCCTATGCAGTACGGATATGGTTCACAATATGAATATGAGGCAAAGAAGGTGCTGACTGAATTCAACTGTATATCTGGTGCTGAATTATCCCCATTGTCTTATTTCTGTAGAGACAACAATATAATTCTAAGAACGAGCAAACAAGAAAATTGTAAGCAAAGAGAATTGTTTGAAGTTGAACGGAATTATAACGCCAACATAAATGCATAGTAAATTCAATACCCTGTTGAGTTGTGTACCCTATGAATTTAATATATAATAGATTCAATCGGTGCGCAATTCAATGGGAATAATGAACTCGGTCAATTCAGTTGTGTAGACTGGTTCTAAATTGTATTAATATTTGGATATGTTGGTAAATTGTCGTAAATAACGCACGCACGTTCATATAGTATATATAGGTAAGCGTAGTTATTTAGAATAGATATAAACTAAATAAATAGTCTGTTTTTGTTTGGGTTATTAACTTTTTTGTGTATATTTACACTATAATTAAAAACAACATAAAACATAATAAAATGAAAAAAGTAAACAACAATACAATCGACAAAGTAATTTTTTGGTCTATAATCGGAATATTTGTTCCTATGATTTTAGGCGGTATCATTACCGTAATAAATAACATCAACTTAGTATCATTTAACTTTTAATAAGATGAGAAACGACAGAGAAGATATAATCGAAAACTTCTTTATGAAGTTAGACAGATTAACATTTAAGGCGGTAAAAATTATGTGTATATTTGCTCCGCTTTACATATTATTTAGATTAATATTTTAAAACATAAACAAATGAAAAAAGTATTTTCAAGTAATTACGATGCGATTCACACATTTGCACAAAGGACGCATCCAGAAGGGCGCAACCAATCTCGGAGCGTATTTTTTGAGGGTGACAAAATATATTCGTACGGCTACCATTATTTACTGGGCGAATTCTTAGACGCCAACACTATATTAATAAATGACGAGTGGTACAGTGTAAGCACGTCAAAACATATTGGCATATTAATGGGCGCAACAAGTCACTACAAACAATACTATAAGACGAGGGTTGATTTAGACTATATTTATACCCACGTTTTTAACTATTTAAAACCAAAGTTAGCGAAAGCGAGAAAGCCACAAAAATACACCAGCGAAATATTTTCACTCTGGAATGGTTTAAACGAATATATCAACGAACGCAAAGAAACGAAAACGAGAAGACGTAAAGAATATAAACAATTACTAAAATTCGTTGACAGTTTGCAAGATACCAACGCTATCGAAGATTTGCGAATATGGGCAAAGAAAGAAAAGGAGAAGAAACAAAGAAAAGAAAAGAAGACACTAAAGGAAAAACTAAACAAGTTTTATAAGTACGAAATTGATTTCTTTAGGGTTGGTGGTCTTGATTATTTGAGACGCTCCGAAAATGAGCAATACATTGAAACATCACAAGGTGTTAAAATAGATATTGACGAGGCGAGAAGATACTACAATATTTTGTCCTCTGGTGCAAATATGCGAGGTGAGAGAATAAGTAATTTTATAACAAAATCATTTAATGACCTTTTGACAATAGGTTGTCATAATATAAGTAAAGAACAAATAAACAAAATATCTAAACTTTTATAAGATGTCAAATAAAACACAATTTGAACACCTGTTAAAACATAAGAAAGAACAGAGGAAACAAAAGCAAAGACGTGAATATTTGGAAACAAAATACGGATATAAAAGCCAGAATAATTACCCCTATGATTGGTAATAAAATAAAAAAGAAATAATGTTTTCATTATGTTTTGCCCTCTTCGGAGGGTTTTTTTGTACCTCTATTTTGGTAAGGGTTTTGTGTTATCTTGTTTTTATTCAGGATATTAATTTATTTTGATGGGTGTAATTGGTATTAAATAGGTATGTTTTTCTATCGTTTTTAGCTCGTTTCTACCCTCCAACCATACCAACATACCACACAACACCCGTTATGCTCTTAAAACGTCCCTAAATAGCCTTAAATGGCTTTATATGGGGGACTCTGCCTGTAATGATACCCCAGCAGCTAATATACCTCAACTCTATACGCAGCCTACCTTCCATCTGCCAACTGAATTCAATACCCCTATGAATCTAATAGGGGGTACAATGTACTATATCATATGTGTTGCACTTACAAATTATATTCGTATATTTGTTTTATGGCAAAACGTAAGAAGAAAGTAATAGATTTAAACAATCATCCAGAATCATTAAAGGCATTTAGCTGGTGTATGGAAAGAAACATACGAATCTACCCTATCCCATCTGCCAATCAGTTCAAGATAGTTATTGATAATGGCGCATCAAAGATAGTTTCGCCCAAGCTGTATGATAAGGATGAGTGGTCTGAAAAGATATGGGAGTTATACAGACACTTTTACAATGGAGATAAGCTATCCGTATAATACAATGTACTATAGAGTACAGTGTACTATATATTCTTTTTACACTGTACAATGTATTCTACTATACAATGTACTATATACTATACAATGTACTATACTATACTAATGTATTATATATTGTGCCATACAGACAGTTGGGCAAACACTAACAAACATAAAAGTTAATTTAATATGGCGAATAACGCACAAATACAATTATCAGTTCCAGACGCACTTTCTGACATAACGCTCGGACAGTATCAAAAGTACTTAAAGATACTTGACCAGAACAAGAATGATGAGAATGCAGCAGAGTTTATCAATATGAAGACTATTGAGATATTCTGTAATGTTGAATTCAAAGACGTATTAAAGATTCCTTTAGCTGAGGCGGATAAAGTTCTTAGCATTATCAATAAGGCGTTTGAAGAGAAGCCTGATATTATTCGCCACTTCAAACTACTTGACGTTCCTATGGGCTTTATACCAAACATAGAGAGTATATCTCTTGGCGAGTATGTAGACTTGGAATCTAACGTAGTTGAATGGGAAACAATGCACAAAGCTATGGCAGTATTGTACAGACCAGTAAATTATCGCAGTAAAGAGAAATATACTATTGCGCCATACGAACCAAGTGACGAGATATCTGAACTAATGAAAGAGATGCCACTAGATGTAGCAATGAGTTCTATGGTTTTTTTTTACGCTTTAGGGATGGAGTTGTTGAAAGCTATCCCGAGCTTTATACAGAAAAATCTGACGGAGGAACAGACGTATCTACTCAAGCAAACTTTGGCTCAAAGTGGGGATGGTATCAATCAATTTACGCACTTGCTCAAGGGGATGTCCTTAGATTCAATGATGTCACCGAGAGTCCACTCTTCCAGTGCCTCACCTACCTAACATTTGAGAAAGAGAAAAACGAATTAGAAGCAATGATGATTAAGAAAGCATATAAACGATGAGAGCATATTACGAATTAATAGAGAAGCTAAACACATATCTTGATGGTAGTCCATCGGTCAATACAGTTACATTTGGCGACATATTTAAAGTGGACTTATCCAAACAAACTATATTCCCACTAGCGCACATAAACATACAGAATGTAACTTTCTCTGAGCACATAATGACGTTCTCTTTGCAAGTGATTTGTATGGACATCGTAAACGAGAATAAAGATGATAAACTAGCTGCTGCCTCCACTCCATACAGAGGGCTAGACAACAAGCACGATGTATTTAACACTCAGCTTACAGTAATCAATGGATTGCAATCATCTTTGCGTAGAGGCGACTTATATACCGACAAATACCAACTTACCTCTAACGCATCTGCCACTCAGTTTGAGGACAGATTTGAGAATCTATTAGCTGGTTGGAGTATGGATTTAGTTATAGAGACCGCCAATACGGATATGCAGCTTATTAACGCAACAGGAGACGCTTGTAGATAATGGATATAGAACTCAAAAATACAAGAGCATATCTAAAAGGTTTCGCTGACAACGAGCTTATAAAATACTTTCTTGATTCTTACGTTAAATCAAGACCAAGAGGTTCTGGTATAAACGCAAAAGTAGAAGCATCTGGTAAAGGTGGAGACTCTCTCGAAGCTAAATTCGGTAGGGATAAAGATAAAATAAATTTATACGGAGAGGCGTACTTGCAATACGTTGACGAAGGTACAGATGGATTTACTCCAAACATAGGTGCAATTAAAAGATGGATTGGACAAAAGCCAGTTACACTAAAAGATGCAGAAGGTCAAGGTTTATCTGACGCTAAAGTAAATTCACTTGCATATCTAATCGCCAGAAAAATAGATAGAGACGGTATCGCTCCAGCTAATTTTATAGGAGAGGTAGTTGAAAGAGCGCTGCCAGAGATAGCTGAAGGAATAGGACAACCACTAAAAACAGATGTAACAGATAACTTAGATACAGTTATGGATAGTCTTGGTTATATTAAAAAGGGAAACACTTACGAACTAAAGAAATAGAATGGCACAAATAATCAATACAAGAAGTCCGTTTTACATAAAGGCAGAGAGCGCTTCATTAGTCACTGCTACACTTCAGATATACATATATGAGGGTACGCTTCAAACATCTCCACCCTCTTCTGATTTAAAATACACTATATCTAAATCAGAGCTTGGAAATAATAATCAAGTTGTATTTGAAATATCAGAGCTTATAAGAGATTATATTGACGTTAAGTATGATGGGGAATATGACAGCTATTGTGTTTGGGTTAGAACGTCAGTCATAAAGTTTGACAGCGTAGGTATTCCAATAGGTGGTGCTTCTAATGTAGATTATATAGCTACAGATGGATATGGTTATTTTGAAGAAGGTGTAAATCCTGAGCCAAGCCGTTCACTACTTCAGTCAAACGAGATAATGTATCGACCAGAAGATGGTAATATAAACATCCCTGTCTTCGCTGAAGATACTAATAGCGTGGCGTATTATAACAACGGAACACTTGTTAGAAGCCAAACAATAACAGACAACGACAACACTAACCAAAAAATTCAATACATATCTGTATCAGGAAACTCAGATAACGCCACATACGAAGAGAGAGTTCTGGAGGATGGCGGTACACTTGAGTCTTCAAGATGCCTTGAGCAATTCCTAAACTATCTTGACATAGGTAAGGTGGATGAGATTGTAGTAGGTTATGATACTGATGCTGGTTCTGCTGCTCACGTTATAAAAGTAAGAAACTTAGATTGCTCTATATACGACCCAATCAGAGTTACCTTTGTAAATAAATATGGCGCACTACAGGATTTGTGGTTCGACAAGAAAAGTATTAATTCAATAGAAGTACAATCAAGCGACTACAAGTCATCTGTAATGAACTTATCTTCTTTAACTTATGACACCTCAGCACATCAGAACAGAGTGTTAGATTTAGTAGGCAAGGAAAGCATCACAATGAACACTGGCTACATAGACGAATCATTCAACGAGGTATTCAGACAGCTTATGTTATCGGAACAAGTGTGGATGACCAGATTGACTGATAAAGAAGAAGTACTGCCTTTGCGCCCTAAAACACAGTCGTTACAATTCAAAACTAGAACTAACGATAAGCTCGTAAACTATACAGTAGAATTTGACTTTGCATTTGACAAGATAAATACTATTCGCTAATGAATAAGGTAAATCTATACATAAAACCTGTAACAATAGTAAATGGAAGCCAAGTTCAAGGAGACTTTCAGCAAGTGGACTTCTTTGAAGACGAAACGATTTCTGTTACGTCTAAGATACAAGACATTCGTGATATATCTAAAGTATTCACTGATTTTTCTCAGTCATTCACTCTACCAGCTTCTAAGTCTAATAATAAGATATTTAAGCACTTTGACAATTACTTTATATCTGATGGTTCATTTGATGCTAGAAAGAAAGTAGATGCTGTATTAGAGATAAATTACATACCCTTTAGAAGAGGCAAGGTCTTTCTGAATGGCGTAAAGATGAAGAATAACAAAGTACATTCATACAATGTGACTTTCTTTGGTAACACGGTTACAATAAGCGACTTGTTTGGAGATGACGAAATCAGTCAATTAGACCTAAGCGCATTTGACCACGACTACGGGGCTTTAGACGTGCAGACTGGACTTACTGATGGATATTTTTCACAGTCAATCATATACCCCCTCATAACGCACACTCAAAGATTATACTACAACTCAGACACAAATCACAGCGCAACAACTCTTGACGGAGACTTAGCCTATCACAGCAATAATTCCCATAACATAAAAGTTGCGCTTAGATACGACCAGCTAAAGCCTGCGCTGAAAGTAAAGGATATTATATCTGCTATAGAAACAAAGTACGGAATAGACTTTGTTGATTCTGATTTTATATCCACTGGAGCTATAAGCAATCTATATATGTGGCTTAGTAAGGAAAAGGGTAAAGCAGGTGGCGGACAAAATAACGCTAAAACATTAGGCTCTTGGTCTAAAATAAGCGGAAGCAGTGTGCTTGATATATTATCTAACGGAGAGGATTTCAGATATGATGAGGGAACTGAATGTTACCCTAACGACATATGTTACTCTAGGTTCAGATTAAGTTTAACAATAACGCCCTCCGCTACATATGAAGATATAGAATATGACATTGACTTCTATAGAGATGGCTCTGTTTATTCTACAGCATCAAAAAATACAGGCACTACAACTCACGTTTTCGGAGGTAACCCACAAGACTTTGAGAGTGACACTCTTAAATTTGTAATAAGAACCTCAGAGCTGTTATCCTTTACTCCCACAATGAATGCAAGTGTGGAAAGAGAGGAGCAAGACTATCCTGATGACCCTATATTTGAAATTATTCAAGGTAATTATTCTTGCGGTGTACTCTCTTCTGTAGGTAGAATAATAGTCTCTACGCAGATGCCTAAAATGAAGGTGATGGACTTCGTCTCTGGATTACTCAAGATGTTTAATCTAACTGTTTACTACATAGACGATGAGAGTGATGCAAACTACGGAAAGATTCGTATGCTGCCTCTTAACGACTTCTACAATGACAATCCAAAGATATTCGATATAACAAAGTACGTTGACTCATCAGAGCACGATATAGATTCGACAGTGCCATTTAGTGAGGTAGACTTTGAATATCAGAAGCCTAAAACCCTTTTGATGAAACAGCACGAAGAGTCGTTTGGACATATATTTGGCGATGAGGAGTTTAAGCCTACTGGTGTGGACAGAGGTAAGCCATACAAGATAAAGTTGCCATTCGAGCATATGAAGTACGAGAGACTTTTTGATGAGGACGATAATGCAAGAACTAACATTATGTGGGGTTATTCTGCTGGAGATAACTTTAAGCCAAACACTTCTGACATTGAGGCTCAAGGGAATCCATCAGATAATTTTGACCCTGTACTTACAAAGCCAGTATTGTTTTATGGTATAAGAACGAACACAGGAACATCTTACAGAATAAATTATCAGACATCAAGTAATACTCACACTCAGTTGTCAAATTACTTTAGACCATCTAACACAAATGAAAGAGGATATTCTGTAGAAGAACCACTTTACACTGGTACTAACTCAACCTCAACCGCATATAAAGTTCAATCTAGCTTCTTAGGGTCAGCATCAGATATAGGAGATTACATAATAAACACAACAGACAACATAGTAACTAGAGTCGCATCTATAGACGGCTTAGACATTATTAGTGTCGAGGATGATGTTTTTGATAATGGAGATGGATTTAAGTTGTACAGGGTTCCAAGTTACACACTAAACTTTGATAATGAAGTTGACGAGTGGACTATAAGTGACTATGGAGGTTCTACGAACTCACTATTTAAGAACTTCTATCAAACGTATATAGAAGACGCTTTTAATCCAAAGAAACGAATATTCAAGCTAACAGCACATTTACCGAATAGTGTATTACTTAATTATAAGCTAAACGATAGATTTCAGATTGGCGACAAAGTATTTACAATAAATTCAATAAACACCAACCTAAAAACAGGGGAATCTAAATTAGAACTACTAAACGTATTATGATAAAAGACATTATAGATTTATTGCAGCTTTCTGATTGGTATGGCGTATCTCACAACGCAGATATCGCTAAAGGACTATATAAAGCACCAAGTAATTGGGATGATGTAAAAGAGACAGTAAGAAGGGTTAAAGAATCAAAATCGTACAGAAATGGCTGAACAAAAGATATTAATATCGATACAGGTAAAAACAGGTAAGTCTAATCAGCAGATTAAGGCTACAACTAAATCTTTAGACCAACTCGCCACTACACAAAAGAAGGTTTCTACTGGAAGCAATGAAATGAGAGCTACATCAGGATTGAACAACGCAATCCTTATGGAGACAGGTAGATTAGCTTCTGATGCAAGTTATGGTTTTACTGCGATTGCGAACAACTTGTCTCAGTTGGTAAACTTATTTCAGTCATCTAAGGATGCTACTGGCTCTTATGCAAGTTCGTTAAAGAGTTTATTTACAGTTCAAGCAGCCTTTTTAGTTGGTGTTCAGTTGTTAATTACATTTGGTGATGACTTATACAGAAAGTTACTTGAGATTGTAAAGGGTAGTCAGCTTGTTAAAGATACAATGGCTGATGCTGGTTCTATGGTTGAAAGCACTGCTGGTAATTTTGAAATGTATGTAAAAACACTTCAGGATTCTAACAAGTCTCAAGAGGAGCAAAGCGAAGCAATACACCTACTCAACAAAGAGTTTCCTGAATATATTCAGAGTCTAAAGGATTCTGATTTAACTCTTCAGGATGTAGCTAACCAAACTGAAGAAGCTATAAGATTAACTGATTTACATAGAGAAGCCATAGTTAAATTAGCTAAATCTGAAGCTGCTAAGCAAAAGATACAAGAGTTATCTGGAGAGCAAACTCAAGCTCAAATAGATTTAGATAGTGAATTAAGAGAATTAAATACCACTGAAGCAGAGGCTCTAAGATTACTTGAAGAGAGAACCAAACTTGAGGAAGACTTACAAGGTAGATTTAAAGAGGGCACAAGAGGCTACCAAAGACAAATAGAGTTAATAGAAAGGCAATATAGCCTTGAGCAGAGACAGGCTATGGCTGCATTGAAAAGAAGAGATGAAACTGTTGCAGCTCGTCAAGAGGATATTGATTCTCTTATAGAGTTTGTTGACCTTGAAATAAGCGAAAGTAAAAGAGGTGCAGGAGGTAGAAATAGAGCCTATAAAGAAGGTGACTTAGACTTTGAAAAAGAAAGACAACAATCTCAGGAGAGAGAGATTGAATCATTCTTACAGAAAGAACTATCCAAAGTAAACTTAGAGTTTCAAGGGATAAGGGATAGAGCGAGATTAAAGCAAGAGGAGTTTGTAGAAGATGAAAAAAGAAGATTAGATGCTTTCCTTAGAAGAACTAAAGACGAAAACGCCAAAGCGGATGCTATAAAAAGAAGTAATGAAGCTATAAAGAATTCTGAAGAAGAGTTAGGTTTATATTTAGTCAGATTAAATACAGAACAAGCTGCTAAGACAACGAAAGTAAAACTTGAGGCAGATAGAAAGGTTATTGAACTCGACCAAAAGAAAACTGATACTTTAGTAGCTCATCAGGACAAACTTGCTTTTCTCGATGGTAAATACACTTTTGATACTCTACAAAGAAATATAAAGAGATTAGAAAGCGAGATATCACTCGAAGAGCAACTCTCATTAAATCACGAGATTGGAACTGAAGAGAGAGCTCAAGCTGACTTAAAATTAGCTAACCTAAGAAGGGAATTATCATCTGAAAGGATAGCACTTGAGAAACAAGAGTTTGATTTTGTTAGAGAGCAAATCGAAAAGGTGGCTGGAGCATTAGAACAGACACTTGAGGTTACAGCTCATAATCAAACAGTAAGACTTGAGGAAAATTACGCCAGAGAAATAGCTGCAGCAGAAGGCAACTCAGAGCGTCAACAGGAATTACAACAAGAACTTGCTAAAAAGAAAGATGATATTCAGCGTAAGCAATTCAATGTTGATAAGGCGATGAAAGTAGGTCGTGCTCTTATGGACACTTACGAATCATCTACATTAGCTTATGGTTCTCAGATAATAATTGGAGACCCAACCTCTATAGTTAGAGCTCAAGTTGCAAGAGCTGTAGCGATAGCAACAGGACTTGCCAATGTAGCGAACATAGCTCGTCAAAAGTATCAGAGTTCTCTTGGTGCTGGAGGTGGCGGAGGAGCTGGAGCTGGGGGAGGTGGATTGCAAATTCAAGCGCCAGACTTTAATGTTGTTGGTGCATCTCAGACATCGCAGTTAGCTGAATCCGTTGCAGGTCAGCAAGCTAAACCAGTAAAAGCATTTGTTGTAGGTAAAGACATATCATCACAACAAGAACTAGATAGAAACATAACAAATACCGCATCATTCGGTTAATATAATAGTATGAGAATTATAGAGCTTTTTATAGACGAAGAAGGGTTATTCTCTGGCATAGATGCCATATCAATAGTAGAGAAGCCAGCAATAGAAGAGAATTTTATTGCACTATCCAAAGAAACAGAAGTCAAACTTGCTGAAGTAGATAAGGAAAAGAAGATTCTTATGGGTGCAGCACTAATCCCCAACAAGAACATCTACAGACGTAATGGCGAGGATGAGTACTATATATACTTCTCTGAAGACACTGTGCGTAAGGCATCGGAGTTATTCTTGATGCGTGGTAATCAAAATAAAAGCACTTTAGAGCACCAAGCAGAGCTTAACGGACTGTCTGTGGTAGAATCGTGGATTGTAGAGGATAAAGTGCACGACAAGAGCCGTAAATACGGTTTAGATATGCCTGTAGGTACTTGGATGGTATCTATGAAGGTAAACAATGAAGAGGTTTGGGATGACTACGTCAAGTCTGGTAAAGTAAAAGGTTTCTCTATTGAGGGTTACTTTACTGATGAGGTAGCTATGTCTCAGATAGAAAACCTAGAAGAAGAGAACGAAGCTAAACAAATACTACTAGAGGTTGCTAACGTAATTCTTGGCGACAAATACGAATTCGCTACATACGGAGATTACGGAAGTGGCGTTAGAAACAACGCAAAGCGTGGTATTGAGCTAAATAAGAAGGTAAACAATAAGTGTGCCACCTCTGTGGGAAAAATAAGAGCACAGCAGCTCAGTAGGGGTGAAAAACTCAGTGTGTCCACGATAAAGAGGATGTATTCTTACTTGTCAAGAGCTGCCGAATACTATGACCCAAGCGATTCTAAGGCTTGTGGCACAATTTCATACCTTCTATGGGGTGGAAAGGCAGCATTAGGATGGAGCAGGTCTAAACTGCGTGAATTAGGCGAATTAGAGCTTAATTGCGACTGTCACGAGCTGACTGAGGAGCTTGAGTTAGGATTGTATGATAAGTCGTATAAGGACTACCCTAGCGCAGCCAGAAAGAACGCTAAACAAGCTCTTGCATACTATGATAGTAATAAACCAAGATGCGGAACACCTCAAGCGTGGCAATTTGCTAAACTATTAGCTGAAGGTAAGCCACTGTCTCGTTGTTTGATATCTGAGATGGCATCTTACAACAGATTTGAGAAAAAGAAGAATGAACCGTACAACAAAGGTTGTGGTGGTCTTCTTTGGGATGCTTGGGGAGGAGAAGAAGGTATTCGTTGGGCAGAAGGTAAACTTGACGAGATAAACTCTCAGGAATCTAAGCTAGACTTATCTTCTAAAGAGATTGACGGAAGACTCGCCTACGATACAAAAGAGGAAGCATTAAAGATTGCAAAGGACATAGGTTGTGAAGGATATCACACTCACGATGTAGATGGCGATACTTGGTATATGCCTTGCAAGGAACATAAATTAGCTAAATACGATGACAAAGGAAGAATTATTAGAAGCCCGAAAGCTCCAAATTCCGATACTAAAAACCCTGCTCCAAGACGAGGTAGCGATAGCAATCCAAAGGGAGCTGCTGGGAAGGGAAGGGGAGTATCTGTTCCAGCCAGAGTGCTAAAGTCTCTGCAAAAGAAAGCAAGTGACTTTAATGAGAAGTATAAATCTAAACTCGGTTACGGAACAACTGTAGGTCAACTGAAATCTGTATATCAACGTGGAGTAGGTGCATTTCAAACTTCACACAGTCCAATGGTAAAGTCTGCCGAGCAGTGGGCAAAAGCGAGAGTTAATGCTTATATCTACCTGCTAAAGAACGGAAGACCACAAAACGCCAAGTATATAACTGATTACGACTTACTACCTAAGAAGCACCCTAAAAGCAATAAGAAATGAAAAAGACAGAAGAAACACCAAGCACTACATCTCCACGCAATTCAAAACGTGGGTGCTTATGTAAGAACGGCAGGACTTATTCAAGAAAATGCTGTGACGGAACATTAAGAGCTCAAGGTGTGGGCAAAATCTAACAGAGGAATTATTACTAGTTATTATTATATACTTTAAAGTTAAAATTTTATTATGGAAGGTAAAGCAACTCTTATATTAAAAGACATTATGCAGAAACTTTCTATGATTAACGCAGAAGAAGTAAAAGAAGAAGTAGAGAACGTAGAAGTATCTGCTGAAGAGGTTGCTCCTGAAGTTGAAGTCAAGGAAGAAGTTGCATTGTCTGAAGACGAAGTAACCGAAGAGGTTACAGAACTATCTGACGAATCTACTGAAGAAAAACTTGCTGAAGAAGACGAAGCTGAAAAAGAAGCTGAGGAAGAAGAAGAAGTTGAAGAAGAAGAAGAGGAATTAGAAGATGATAAATATGTTTCCAAGTCTGAATTCGATTCTAAAATCGCTGAACTCAAAGATATGATTGAGTCAATGAAAGGTGAAATGGGTAAGGATAAAGAATCTTACGAGCAAGAAAAAGCTGAATTGAGCGCACAGGTTGAAAAGTTATCTGCTGAACCAGCAGTTGAGCCTATTGCACACAATCCAGACGAAAAACAATCTAAAAACGAGGGCTTTAAGTTCGGTCAAAATCGCCCTCTTTCGACACTTGACCGAGTAATGTCCAAAATAAACTAAATAATAAATAAATTATGCCAACTCCATCAATTACTACTACATACGCAGGAGAGTTTGCTGGAAAGTACATCTCTGCTGCTCTATTAAGCGGTAATACAATCGCACAAGGCGGTATTACTGTAAAGCCTAATGTAAAGTACAAAGAAGTTGTAAAGAAAGTTGCTACAAGCGGTCTTATTGGGAACGCTTCTTGTGATTTTACTGACGCTGGTTCTTTGACTTTGACAGAGCGTATTCTCCAACCTGAAGAGTTTCAAGTAAACCTTGAGCTTTGTAAGAAGGATTTCCGTTCTGATTGGGAAGCTGTTCAAATGGGTTATTCTGCCTATGACAACTTGCCTCCTAAATTCGCTGATTTCCTAATCGGTCACGTTGCTGCTAAAGTTGCAGAGCAAACTGAGCAAAACATCTGGCAGGGTACTGACGCTACTGCTGGTGAGTTTGACGGTCTATCTACTTTGTTAGCTGCTGACGGAACTGTTGTAGATGTTACAGGTACTACTGTTACTTCTGCTAACGTAATCGCTGAACTTGGGAAAATCGTTGATGCAATTCCTTCTGCTGTTTATGGAAAAGAAGATTTGAAAATCTACGTTTCTTCAAACATCGCTAAGGCTTATGTATCTGCACAAGCTGCTTTAGGTTACAGAGACTTATACAATGTCGGTAAAACTGATATGAACTTTCAAGGTATTTCTTTGTTTGTTGCTAACGGTCTTGCTGATAACGATGCTGTAGCTGCTGAGACATCTAACTTGTACTTCGGTACTGGTCTATTATCTGACCACAACGAAGTTAAAGTTATTGATATGGCAGACCTTGACGGAAGTCAAAATGTCCGTATCGTAATGCGATTCACTGCTGGTGTCCAATATGGTATCGGTTCTGACATCGTTCTTTACACCTAATAATTAATCGTCTAATATGGGGGTGCTAAACCCACCCCCTTTTTAATACTTATAATATGGCTTGTGATTTAACTGGCGGAAGATTAAGACCTTGTAAAGATGCCGTAGGTGGTATTAAGAAAGTTCATTTCGTTGATTTCGGAGACTTAGGAGATGTTACCATTAATAGTGGAGCATCTGGAGACGATGAAATTACTAATATGGATGGTACTTTTACTTACCACACTTACGATGTCAAAGGTAACTCTTCCCTTGAAACTAACATTAACTCTTCTATGGAGAATGGAACTACATTCTTCGAGCAAGTGTTAAACATTACCTTATTTAAACTAACTAAAGAGGATAACAAAGAATTGAAGTTGATGGCTTATGGTCGCCCTCACGTTGTTGTACAAACATTCGATGATAAATTCTTAATGGTTGGTGTTGAAAACGGTTCTGATGTTACTGGTGGTACTGCTGTTACTGGTACTGCTATGGGTGATTTGAACGGATATACACTTACATTAACTGCTAATGAGCTTTTTATGCCAAACTTTATTGATGGCGGAACTGATGCTAACCCATTCGCAGGTATGTCAGGTGCTACTGCTACAGAATCTACTCAAAGAGACCCTTTATAAATTCAATAGGGTTATAGATTTAATAGGGGGTGTTTTACATCCCCTTTTTTTATACGCCAAAAACAAAAAGTGCTGTTTTTATTATTTTAATATGCACTTATTAACTACATCTATTGCAGCTCAACAACTAAAGATAGTACCTCGACAAGATGCGAGTTCTGTTACTCTTGAGCTTACAGATAAAACACAGTTCACTACATCGACTGTATCTGTTTCTAAGACATCATCCGACCCTTTTATGATACTAAGTGGCTCGTTCTCTCTTATAGAGAATAGGTCTTATTCTTTTGAGGTAAAAGACGGTAGTCAAATAATATACAGAGGTCTTATCTTTTGTACAGACCAGACTGATGGAGAGAAGTTCTTTGTTCAGGAGGGTGATTACACTTCTGAGACAAGTTATGATAACGAATTTGTAATACTATAATGCACGTTGTAACAACATCTACTGACTCACAAACAATTCGCTTTGTACCCAGAAGACAGAACGATGGAGACGTGACGGTTCGTATTTACGATAAATCATCGAGGAGAGAGATAAATTACAGCTCTTCTTATGTATGGCAAACAACGGATTTGTTGTTTAATGATGTTGACCAAAACTGGAATTCAGAACCTCAAGTTGTATTTAATTATGGAGATATATTCTCCACAGTATCAGGTCAATTCAGCTTTAGGGAAAACGAATACTATGGAATTAAGTTAATTGATAATGGAGGGGAGTTGTACAAAGGTATGTTGTTTTGTACAGACCAAACGGACTTTGATAAGTTTGACGTACATAAAAATGAATACATAGCTGAACAAAGCTACGACAATGAATATATAACAGTATGAGTAAGTCTAAAAGAAACACAAATAGAAGAACTATGCCTCAAGCAAAAGATGGTAAGATACACATCGTAAACTTAGAGTCGTATTCACGCCCTGACATTAAGGAGTACAGTAATCAAGACTGGATTTCGTATGGCGATGACAACAACTACTTCGAGTTCCTGATTGACAGGTATAATGGTTCGCCAACAAACAACGCTGCAATCAACGGTATTGCAGAAATGATTTACGGCAAAGGACTTGATGCTACTGACGGAAAAGAAAAGCAAAGCCAGTATGACGAGATGAAAGAACTCTTCTCTAAGGACTGTATGAAGAAAGTTTGCTACGATTACAAAATGATGGGTCAAGCTGCCTTACAGGTCATTTACACTAAAGACAGGAAGAAAATTGCTCAGGTTGAGCATATGCCTGTAGAGACGCTTAGAGCTGAGAAATGCAACTCAAAAGGCGAAATAGAAGCTTACTTTTACCACTCTAATTGGGGAGAGTACAGACAATCAGATAAGCTAAAGAGGATTCCTGCTTTCGGTCAATCTAAATCACCACTTGAGATTCTTTACATCAAGCCCTACCGTGCTGGTTACAAATACTATTCGCCAGTAGATTATCAGGGTGGATTACAATATGCAGAGCTTGAAGAGGAAGTAGCGAACTATCACATCAATAACATTCAGAATGGTCTCGCACCTTCTATGCTTATCAACTTCAATAACGGTGTTCCACCAGATGAGCAAAGAGAAATGATTGAGAGAAGTATCGTTGAGAAGTTTAGCGGTAGTTCTAACGCAGGTCGCTTTATATTGGCGTTTAACGACTCTAAGGAGCTTGCAGCTACAATAGAGCCTGTACAATTATCTGACGCTCACCAGCAGTATCAATTCTTGTCTGATGAATCTATGCGTAAGGTAATGGTATCTCACAGAATCGTATCTCCTATGCTTGTTGGTATCAAAGACTCCACTGGTCTTGGAAACAACGCAGAAGAGCTTCAGACGGCTTCTGTGCTTATGGACAATACTGTTATTCGCCCAATGCAAGTAACTATATTAGATGAGCTTGAGAATCTGCTTATGTACAATGGTATCGAACTAGATATATACTTTAAGACATTACAGCCACTTGAGTTTACTGACCTAACAAACGCTATATCTGAAAGTGAGATAGAAAAAGAAACTGGTGTAAAGAAAGACCAAGTTGACGAAGAACCTAAAATAGAAGAAGAAGAATAATATGGCAACTGCACTATTTATAAAGAGAGCTGACCTTGTCAAGAACACTGCCTTAAATGGCTCGGTGGACACTGATAAGTTTATTCAGTTCATACACATAGCTCAGGAGATTCACGTTAGAAATTATATGGGTACTGACTTGTACGACAAGATTAGTGCGGATATTATCGCAGGTAGTTTAGCTGGTGATTACTTGGCTCTAATAAATGATTACATTCAACCTATGCTTATTCATTACGCTATGGCTGAGTACCTTCCGTTTGCAGCGTACACAATCGCTAATGGGGGTGTATATAAGCATAACTCTGAGAATAGTTCTATCGCCAGCAAAGAGGAGGTTGACTTATTGATTAACAGAGAGCGTGACTATGCGGAGTACTATACTCAGCGTTTTATAGACTATATGAGTTTTAACGCTGACTCTAAGTTCCCAGAGTATTACACTAATAGCAATGAAGATATTTACCCAGACAAAGATGCTTTATTTCACGGATGGAATCTATAAGTAAGTACAAGCCTAAGAAGGGCAACGTGATAAAGCTCAAGAAGTATTTAGAAGGAAGAGTTAAACCGAACAAAATAATAGAGAAAATTGGCTACACTAAATAATCAGAAGATAAAAGACACTTTCAAGGGGTTACTTAAAACCCTTGATAACGCTGAGATTACAGGTCAGGTAGAGATTACTGATGGCGATGGTAATCAAACAGGTGTGTTTATCAATACTGATGGCTCTGTAAAGGTGACTGGCACTACTGAGTTTGGCTCACTCAAAGATACTGGAGAAGATATCACAATCACTAAGTTTGTAGATGAAGCTGACGGTATATCTAACAATGATGACGACAGTTCAATACCTACTTCTGGTGCAGTAAAAGACTATGTTGATTCTGGCGTAAATACAAACGCAGCTAACATAAGCACGAATACATCCAATATAAGCATTAATACAGGCGATATAAGCACGAATACGAGTGCTATTGCTCTCAATACAGCTAAGGACACTTATCCTTCGGCAGACGCAGCGAAAGTGGCTAATATAACCGTCACACAGGCTGTGGATTTAGATACTATTGAGTCTAATGTGGCGACTAACAATTCAAAGGTCAGTTTTGATTCTACGAGCTCTTCTAAGTTATCAGGGATAGAAGCTGGCGCACAAGTAAATGATGTAGCTTCCGTAAACGGTCAGACTGGTTCTGTAACGCTTACTTCAAGTAATGTTAATGAAGGCACTAATTTATACTACACGGATTCTCGTGTTGCCTCAAATAGTGCGGTTGCAGCCAATACCTCTAAGACAGGAATAACTGACCAACAGGCTAGTGCTATTAACGCCAACACATCAAAAGTAGGTATAACAACTCAACAGTCTGATGCTATCGTTGCAAATACCGCTAAGACAGGTATAACATCGCAACAAGCGACAGACATAACCACCAATAACGCAAAGGTAGGAATAACCACAGGTCAAGCTACTGCCATAACTACCAACACATCAAAGGTTAGTTTTCCTGAAGCACCTAACGATGGCGATTCTTATGTAAGAAAAAATGAGGGTTGGGAAAGTCTTACACACCCTACCGATGCGGTTACATCAGTCAATGGAGATACAGGTGTGGTTGTTTTAGATTCAGACGATATTGCAGAGGGTTCATCTAACTTATATTACACAGAAGCAAGGGTATCAGCTAATACCAATGTAACTGCAAACACGGCTAAGGTAGGCATCACTACACAACAAGCAAGTGATATTACCACAAACAATGCTAAGGTAGGCATTACAACTCAACAAGCTGCTGATATAGTTACAAACAATGCTAAGGTCGGAATTACCACACAACAGGCATCTGATATTACTGCTAACAATTCAAAGGTAGGTATCACAACTACCCAAGCT
>Ga0208020_1000029_pt1 | contig 28678 bp, 38 predicted proteins | sample ColrivemetaGS573_FD_187601 | JGI IMG/M metagenome (GOLD analysis project Ga0208020, IMG submission 187601) | Estuarine microbial communities from the Columbia River estuary - Ebb tide ETM metaG S.573 (SPAdes) (version 2) | ecosystem: Environmental > Aquatic > Marine > Intertidal zone > Estuary ...
TGAAGCCACTCTCAAGATCGTTACATTCCACCAATTAGGCTTCACACTATTCCATCCAAATAATTCAATGTCAAAATATCTATGCATCTCTTCCCTCTTTAATTACTGCTTTCAATTGTGCTATCTCTTCTAGAGATAAGTCCAGAATCACATCAACCTTATTCTGTATGTCATTCATCATCATCTCATCAGTCTGATCTAACTTACTCATAGGCTCTCTGATCATTCTCTCTACAGATTTCTCTAGAGTATTCATCTGCTGCTTTACCCTCTGCGAGTATATAGGTGTTCCCTTCATCAGATCCATCTGCTCTAGAGTTACCTGATACAAAGCCATTAGCTTTACTCCATGCTTGAACAATTCAAACTCAGTCATTTTCTATTCCGTTTTGATCCAGATCTCTCTGCATTAATTCTAGTAAATTGTCTTTCATCTCTCTTTGGTGTTAAAGGTTATGCCATATCCTTGTAGACTTGAGTCCCTTTGTAGCTCGTAGCCACCAAATCTACCTGCGTAGATTAAATAACCTATACACTTTTCTTTTTCAGAGTAATTCCTTATATCAAAAAAAGCAGGGGATACATTGATTTTTCCTTTGTGTCCACGAATATCTGCCTCTACTACGGCATCGTTTAATAGTTGAACTAATGTTTTCATTTCTCTTTTGTTTTTAAGGTTTTCATACAATAAGAATAAAAGTCTTTATCCTCAACTCCTTCAAGTTTCTTTTTCAATAATTCATTCATCTCTTTGAAACCATTCTCAAATGCTTTGTCAATGCGCCTCCAAAAAAGATAGTCTTGGATTTCCTTCACTACGATGAGTGATACAAATGCAATTGCGATAATTAGTAGTGTGACTTCAATCATTTCTCGTTTGTTGTTAAAGTAACTGCATAACCAAACTACCAACACCCCAAGATGCTACCACAATTAACCAAAACAAAGCCCATATCTTAAGTCCATAGCATATATAGCAGTCGGCTTCTTCGTAAAATTCTTTGGGAGTAAAAGCCTTGCCCGTCCAATAAGCACCTATTGCAAGTAGTGCTATTACAATGATTCCTATTATTATTTTCATTTCTCTTTGGTGTTAAAGGTTTGCGCCCATTTTTTTATGTGTGCGCCTAATTTTAAAGGTTATATGTATGTGCGTATAATGAAACAATTTACCCTTATTTTGTACGTTTAAACATACAATTTCGCCCTTATTCTGTACACTAGAGTAAACGTTACCCCTGTCTTTCTATCCATCGTGCGTACATCTTGGCTGCCCACGCCTTGCGCTGTTGTTTGTTTTTATAAACCTTACGTAACCTTGCATTAGCGATACGTAGAAACTGTTCCATCTTGCTCATATTAGATTTTTTATTCGTTTAAGTTCTTCTTGTAGTTTCTTGTTTCTGCTGTGCACTTCCCTGTTGTGCTTTTTTAGAAAATCGTTTTCAATCTTTACTCTGTGCGGGTTGTCTAGCCCATCCACTTCGCTTTTGAGGTCGTTGTACTGAACTATCTTTCTCCTTAGTTTAGAGGACGTTTCTATTAACCTGCTTCTAAGAACATTAAGGTCAAATATCTCGTCGGCTTCCCTCTGTAGCTCACCTTTGTCAAGCAACACTTGCAGATTGTTTTTTATCTCGTTGTATATCTTGTGATACGATGCTAAATACATAATGTTTGACTCGTGATTACGACAAGCGTGTAACACCGTTGCGTGGTCTTTATTTATTATGTTTCCAATTGCAGCGTAAGAAAATCCGGCAACTTCTCTACAGGCTACGAAAAACGCGTGCTTTAGAGTGATGTTAGTTCTTGCTCGGTTGTCCTCAAAGTTGTATTTCTTGGAATAATCTCGCCAGAATTGTAACACAGCAGAGTATTCGTTTGATATAGTTGCGAAATGCTTGTAGTTAACTCTATTTAACTGCTTGCTCATTGTGTATCTCCTCTAGTGTTGACTGAACGATTTTATCTATCCCTCTTTGAATCTGCATCATAAGAAACTCATCGGTCTGGCCGAGTTGAGCGATATGAGGTTTAATAAACTTTTCGATTTTACGCTCTAAATTATTCATTACGTTTTTTATATCTCGCTGATAAACAGCTGTAGATTTTAGCTCGTCCATCTGCTCTAGGGTCGCTTGCATAAGCAGTATTAGTTTTACCGCTTTATGGAATTTATCATAGTCTTCGCTCATAGTTTAATCGTCTAAGGAGTCTGATATTAGTCTATTTATTTTAGCCTCATCTAGGTGCTGTACCTTCCTGAGCTTCTGCCGCTCCTGAATCTTTGCTTTTTCGTATTGATTCTTGGAGCAATCTACACCAAGGTTTTGAAAAAGCTTTGCGTTCTGCTCGAGTACGCAGTCTATGATTTTCTTGTGCTGAGGGTTGTCGTGATAAGCCATATGTATTAGAATTTAAGTAGTCTTCTTCTTCTTTCGTATTTTCTGATTAAACATCCGAGGTTATCTAAGTGAACATCAGTCCCGTTATGGAAGCCTGTTGCAGATGATGACACAACGGTGTTTATTATCTCCCATCTTATGTCGTTTAGATACCTGTTAGTGTATCGCAGGTGTTTTCTTTTTCTAATAAAATTCTTCATAGTTAATGATTTGTTTTGCCTATAACTTTCTTACTGAGTATATCAAGTATAGCGATGCTACGTTTTGATTTGTAGGATTTGTTATAGAATTCTTGGTTTAACTTATTCATTGTTTTGGAATCTTTCCTTGTGATGTCGCTTGGAGTAGTGTAAGTAGATACGCACCATGTTTCGGTCTTTAACATTGATTTGCCTTTACGATACGCGACAAGTATCTCCATATAGTATATCGGTCTATGACTCATATCTCCATTTAGCTAATATGCTATCCGTAATATCGTTGATGTCGACATCGTTGGATTTGATAACGGGTACTAATATAACATTATCGTTTGATTTTTGAGGAAAATAAAGCACAGAAAAATCCTCATCACCCATTTTATTCACTATCACCCTTCCTGTCTTAGGGTTGAACTTAGCTAAGTAGCATCGAACAAGCTTGGTTTCACCCGATGATGACATCAGCGTAATTTTATTCTTGTCTAATGATGTAACATTTTTTTTGAAGTCGAGCTTAAACTTTAGAAAAGTAGCTCCAGCAATTAATTCTTCCATATGTTTTGGTTGTTGGTTAATAAAAAAAGGGAGAGGAATAAATCCCTCTCCCTTGCCTATACATCTAACATAGCGATATTGGTTTCGCTAGAAGATTTAGTCCTCTTAAAATGGGAGGTCATCGTTTGAAAACGCAGCTTGTGGCGTACCAGCTTTCTGCGCTTGTGGCTGAGATTGCTTTGCAGCAGCATCTGCTACAGCTTTCTCTGAACGAGGATTGTAGATTGTAGCCATTGGTTTACCCGCTTTACTCATCAGCATAGTAATGTAAACATTGCCTTTTGCTGTTTTGTACTTAGCTAGGTCAGCCAGGTGGTTGTCCTTTAGCGTTAATCTCCAAGAACGGATTGTGCCATCCTCGTTTGTCTTTGGTTCATCAGCGAAGCCGATGAAGTCTGAGTCATATTTTGTTTCACTCACGGTACTTATGTATTTAATTAAACAAATTATTTAGATAATTCTGAACGAAGATAGTTATTCTCTCTTACTAAAGCAAAAATAAACTCCTTCGCTTTGTTTTTATTTGAAAATATCTCCGTGTCTATTTTGCCTACAACAACATTGATTGTTGTCTGAGCGGTTTCATACAACTCGATGTAATCTAAGTTGCGCATATTCTTGGTATGCTTTTTCTTGGCATACAGAACGGTAGTGTGGTCTTTGGAAAATTCGTTTCCAATCTCAGTCATATTCGCGACCTCGTTGAGGGCTACCATAATCGATTGTCTTGCAAGTGTAGAGTCGTGGTCTCTTGCTGAGTCATCTCTATCTCGGTTTATTCGATTGTAGTAGTCGGTAATTAAATTGTTTATGTAGCTCATATCTCTGAATAAATTGCAAATGCATTAGTGTCTTTTTCGGGAGTGTCAAGCCATTGTCTGATATTGTTTATAGCAGACCAAAACTTGTACTCGCCTCTACTTAATGTAGATTTAGTTGCTTTGTATACACCGCAAGTATAAGGAACCGATTTGGTTTGTGCAACCCAATAGAAGTCGTCAACATTTTCTACTTGAGTATAAATGTATGCTTGTATATCGTAGTCGTACTTACCAACATCAAACCTAAAACCATACAGGTCTCTAGTTGTTTTGGAGTCAGTTATAAAACTTCCGCCGTGGACATCTAGAAATCCCCTAACAGGAATGTCCTCTATCCAGTCGTTTATCTCGTACTGGGTACTTCCCGTTAAGTAGTTTCTGACTGGAGTTAAGTTGCCTGTGGTCATGTCAATAACCTCGGATTCATCTAGCCTAGTAATCATAGCCTCTGCTTGATTAATCATCTCCTCGTTAGCTATTTCTCTTCCCTTTGAGTGCTTCATCTCTTCTTGATACCACTCATCGTATTCTTCCTTCCATTTCTTGGAAGCTCTTGGGCTCTTGTAAGAGGAGTGTTTTTCATCGAGCTCTTTCTTGAAAGAGTCATCGTAAAGTATGTAGAACCTATCAGTGATTTTCTCGGGCTCTAAAAGAAGTACATCGTAGAGAGAACCGAAGTAAAGTGCATCTGATTTTTTCTTTAGCAGACCTTTCATGTACAGCTCAAACAACTTCATGTCTTGATTCCGAGAGCCATCAGCCGCGTATTTGAGCGCAGAGTAAGAGAGATAACCCTTACCCGTACGCTCCATTAACTTAGTTGCAAACTCCATCATAGCATCTTGTCGGTTTCATTGTGGTACATAGCCCCTTCGTGCCAAACGTACTTCTCACCTCTGTAGAAAACAATGGTCCCCTCTTGAAGAACCTCTAGATTTACTACGAGCTCGTTGTTATCGAGAAGTCCCATTACCCTACGAATTTAGACAGCGCTTGTTTCTGCTTGTCAGACGCTCTATCTCCGTACTTCGTTAGAACCTGCTTGTATGCTAAAGCTTTTGTCTTCTTGTCTTTCGCGTTCTTGATGTAATCTACAGCGCTAGTGAACCAATCTGATTCTGAAGTGGTAGTCGCAGTTGTTGGTACTGATTTTCCGTGCGTGTTTGTTGCATCAGAATCCTTAGTATCATCAATAAGGAACATACCATTCATAGCGTACTTACGAGCGTAAGAGCTTGAGCTACCGAATGACTGAGCTATGTCCATTCCTTTTCGGTTAACATCGATACCCGCTTGGGCAGATGCATACGTGCTGTCTTCTCCATCGCTTAGAACAACGGTAGAGTTGACAAACGTAATACCGCCTACTTCCATTATCTCATCAGTGATGTGCATAGACAACTTGTTCTTAGTCAGTAATGGTTTTACCGCCTCAAGTATATCCTCCGCAGAGCGATAGTTGTAGTTTCCGAATTTGTTGCGCTGATTCTTTGGCGCTTTTAACTCTGCTTGAACAGCAAGTAGAGCAGTTGTTAATGATTTACTCATTTTGATTGAATTAAATTGTTATACAAATATAAACATTTAGCGTTAAACCCGCTAAAGATTTTCTAGGAATTTAAACACCTTAATCAGTAACAAAGCACTGAGTATAAGAGTCATTGTAATCTCTCCTTCATACATCATAAACAGGTTGAAAGCTAATAGTGTTATACCCGCTAAGATGTTTAAGTATTGTTTGATGGTAAGCATTGTAATACCTTTGTTAGATTTAGAGAAGAGAGCTACTCAAGTTTACTCCCCCTCCCCAAAGAGAGTAATGAGTAAGCTGAATACCTCAGTTGAGTTTGTCGAAGTTTCACCACCTAACGACCCAAGTTGCCAGGCCGATTCCTATTGAAAGGATTACGTTGACTGATTATTTCACAGTCCACCGCCCCTCATCCACTATCAACATAGTTGTTCGGTAGCCGTGAACCTTTCTTCAGTAACACAGGTCAAACATAGTGGAAATATTTCGACAGAACAAAAAAAAGGGAAGCATTTCTGCCCCCCTAATCGCAACTACCTGTTTTTCAAGTCGTTCTTGAAATCGTTTACCAATTTCTTTATGAAAGGTGTATTGGCTTGACCTATACTAAGTATTGAATACTTTTCTAAAAGCTCTACGATGTTTGCTTCCGACCATCTGAAGTATTTGCCTCTCTCTGTTACAGGCTTCTCTATCTTCTGAATCTTGTGTCCATCTACTTTAAGCATAGTGACCTCGCTTTTCCAAGGAAGTAACTTTCGCCCTAACTGAGCTCTGAATTTTTCAACAGCTTCTCGCTCCGTGCTTGCTGTTTCGAATAAGATTTGATTTCCATCGTTTGATGGGAAGGTTAGCATAAACGTGTTCATAATAGTTAATTGTTTTGATTAATATTGATTTTGAATTTGTTCTTGTATATAGCTAGATTGACCCTTGTATGATTCAACGTAGCTTCCGTTGTCGTAGTTGTGGTTATCCGGAACGAAGTACACCCACGCGCTGTAAGTATTTTCACCTACTGAGATGTCTACTTTCCTTCTTTTGTAAAACCTTGGATGTCCCTCTAGTATGTCCAAGTTGTACATCTCTAAAGGATTGCAATCATACAGCTCCACAATAACGTTGTTACCATCTGAGTGCTCCCCCTTAAGCATATAAGGAAGACCGTTTACGCAGAGCCTGTACTTCTCCTTGGTGTGCCCCTCTCCGATGAAAGTTGCGTCTGTGAGCAGCCTGTGATTACCGAATCCTTGCTTTAATGTTCCGTATACGGCGACCAGCTGATTGGTTTTAAAGATGTCTTTTCTCATTTTGATTTTTTTTGGTTAGCAGTTGTGATGTGGCTTTTCTTAAGCGCTCTTGTTACAGCCTCTAGTTCAGCCCCTTTTAAGCGGATGTATGCGTTGTCCATCATCTCTCCGTACGAAAGCATATCTTTGCTCATCTCTTCGAGCCGCTCTATTAATACAGGTGCAATAGGAATCATAGTTCTGATAATTTAATGTTATACATATTAGCTACTCTCCTTAATAGGATTTCAGTGTAGTGCTTTTTATCTGAAGACATCTCTTGAGACATACCCATTCCCCACAGGTAATCTATTGCCTCTATGCATTCTTTTTTTGTTACTTGATTTATCATTGAATTTTATTTTATGTATTGATTTTGGGAAGCAACCATTACAGCTGCTCCCCTACCAACCAACCTAGTATTAAAGTTTAGTCCAAGTGTTTGTCTCTAAGTCAAATTGCTCATCCACCACGTTTAAGTCTTTGTCCCAATCCTTAAACAAATCTCTTGTCGGTGTTGCATCGCTCTTTTTGTAATCAGCCTTGTAGCTTTTGTACGTTTGAGTAGTTGTTTTGTTACCCGATAAAGAACTCTTAGATACCTTCTTGTTGCCTTGATACACCCAAGAACGAACTTCTTTGTATGAATCGTTAGACATCCAATCTCCGTTAGCAGTCCAATGACCTAGGTGTTCGTTGAGTATTTCGAAATTACCCGCTGAATCTACAAATGCAAGTTTGCTTTGTCCGATGACTGCATACACAAGTTGTCTCAATCCGCTGTGCTTGAGCATAGCTACAGAGTTACCCTTGAATGTGCCTATGATTTGCGCTAGGTGTCTAGAATCAGACATCGTATCATCTCCTAAAGAGCGGATAGTCCCGTTGTGGGCCATTGCTAACTTGTCTTTACGGACATAGAATGGATGAATATTTTCTTTGCTTCTGCCTCCGCTAGATGATATACGGAAGTGTAGAATCATTGGCTTGTCAATCATATTACGGATGCTCACGTACTCATCGTAAAAATCATCAAAGTTGTCGAACTTATCAGTGAACACGTAAGATTTGTTGTCTTCATCACGAAACGGATAAGCCATACCACCTCCGTGCGAGTTGTTGTCCCAAGCATTCTTGAGTTGATTCTTGGAAATAAGGGCTGTTTGATTTACAATAAGTAAACACATAATAGTTGTTGCGTAGTTATAATCCATTACGCTCTTCGGGTTGGTTGATAATAGTGCAAAGATAAGCAATTAACATTTGATGTGCAAATCTTTACGTTGTTTTGTTTGCTTTTTTGTTGGCTAAAGGTTATCGAGAATGTGTTTTCTCACTTGGAATTGCTCTTCCTCGTTGCATTCTCTCCAAATCTTGCCTGTAACTCTCTTGGCGTTGAATATCAGTCTTGATGGCCAAATCGGTTCGTTCATAATTTCTTCTCTTGTCATATTCTTGGCTTTATTATTCATAGTATTTAAAAAGTGTTGGATTCTTGATTACGTTATACGCGTCAAACAGCGATACTGATAAACTGCTTAGTTCTCTCTCTATGTCGAACCTATTGGTACGGGCTATCCATAGCTTTTCGTTAGCTTCAACGATTTTCTTCAGCATTACTATCCGATGGAACGTTGTAGTTTTTCTAATGTGCTTGTAGGCCATAGCTTTGATTCCCTCATAATCGTGTATTCCGCATTTATCTAAATTGAATTTGTGGAATCTGATTTCGTTTTGCATCTCCATATTATTTTGTTTTTGTTTATAATTTGTTGCGTGTTGCCGTTGTTGATAGTGGTTGAGGATTTAAAAAAATAGACGCCCGAGAAACCCCGAGCGCCTACAATCATTAACCCAAATATCCATCTAACAATGAATTAGTTAAAAGGGGATAGTGCGGGAATCGAACCCGCATCAACCATTCTACCCTGTCGCTAATCAGCTGCTTACTGATATGCTGTTCACTCCCCATACACGACTCGCACATCTGCGAACCTCTTGGAACTGATTGAACGCTGTGACCACTCTGTCTTGTTTGTGCTTCACCTCATCCGATGTACCTGTAATGTCGATAGCACCATTGCCGTTCTCGTACATATTACCGAAAGCAAGAACCAATGCAAACTTGTCACGGATGCGTTTGCTGTCGTACATCTTACGCATAATCTTGCGAAGCGGATGCTTGTCTGTAACGAGCGCATTGGCTACATCTTTGTAAGACTGAACCTCTCCGCTATCAATCATATCCGCAATCACCTGTAGAAGTTGAACTCTCCACCAAGCGCCTTCCATATTTGGAACACCACTGAATATGCGAATCTCCACTCCGAACGGCTTCAAGTTGAATGCTCTTCTTGTCTGTGAAACATCTCCCTTGGTAACAGCACCTCCGTAACCTGTATTCAATCGCCCGATATAAAGGCTGTAGAAAAACGGAACGAAGTGATGCAAGTGATTAAGTAAGTCACGGCCATTCATACCGCCTTTGCTGATTGTGATGTGACCACCGCAAGATGTACGAGATGCATTCCCGTTATCATCTAACTTAGCATCCAACATCCATCTGTGCTTCTGAAAATTCTTACGAACTAACGTACCATTGTGTAGTGGTAGAATAGGTGAGATGAACTCAACACCTCCACTGCCTAATGAACTATCACGTTCTGCTCCCCATCCATCACATTTACCACCTAAGTAAGATGCGTACGCTCTCGCGTTACTATCTTGTTTCTCGGCCTCGATACCGAAATACCATTTGCCTGTTTCGATGGTAGCATCGAACGACATACGATATCTACTACTTGCGTGGTATCCGAATATGTTGCCTCTTGTGGTGCTGTTCACAGCGTTGTCCCAAGACCTGTAATCGAACATCGTAACAGCGCTCTCTTCCCCGTTGATGGTGATGTTCTGCAATCTATTGCTGTATACTTCTACTCCTTCGTACTTAAAGAATTTGTAGTGCTCTCCCCATTGTACTGAGTTACGTACCTGTCCGCTCTCTGTCCACTCTCTGTATGACTGAATACCGCCACTTGTACTCCCGTTTACGAGCACCTTACGTGCTGATTGCACAGCCCAATCCGGTAACCTCTGTCCATTGTAGGTGATTACAGCGGAATGGAGTGTAGGAAAGTAATACACATTCCCGGTTAGGTCAGTGTACTTTGTACCATTCTCAACTAGTGCTCCGTTTATTAATGATATGGGCGTTAGATTCCCGTTAGCATTGAACGTGTTTACAATAGTAGTATTGGCCTGTACTTCTGCTCGAGCCATAAAGTCATAAGTGACATCTACACTGCTCCAATTTTCGTTGACTACTCTGATAGATTTAGCGACTCTCATCGCTACATTTGAGTGGATGTAACCTCCGTGAAAGTCAGATACACGTGCATTCTCTTCGTTGATTCTGCGCCCTGTAAGGACATTGATTACTTGTGGCATAATAAATTGTATTTTGGGTTAATAAAATTACAGCCAATGCCTTGGCCGTTGTTGATGTGGGCAGAATCGAACTGCCCTACAACCATTACATCAATTACAGATTATCCGTTACAGATGTCTGCATATATTCTTGATAGCTCCATCCACTGCTCTGTGGTAATACGACCATAGGTAGCAATTTGGCGCTGTTTGAAATAATCTACCTTGTCTTGATTGCCGTGAGCCAAATGGTAAGCAATCTTAGGTAGGTATCCGTTAGCATAGCGATTTGAATTTGTCATTGTATAGATATTTAAGGTTAGCGCCTTACAGCGGAATCGAACCGCTGACCTCCCATTTGAGATAGACCACTTAAGGCTAACACTACAACGGCATCGCGCTCCCAATTAAGCAAGGTGCTACAGGACATTCCAAACGATTATTGCCGTACCACGATATCCTCCGTTGTTGATGAATTAAGCGCCCGAGCACAAGACCCTGTTTATACGCTACCAATCTCCTCAAGATTTTACCATTGTGATACAGATTCCAAACGCTCCCAATTGAGCGCCCTAATCATTGTCTGAAACAGCCTACAGGCATCCTCGATGCTTCGCCGTTGATTGTGTTTATACTGCCTTGCAAAACCCAAAACCTAAACTACTCTCGCAGATATCCTATGGCTATCTACTACCCTCACTCAAGCCCCAAGATGCCTACAGCGTGTTCGCTGTGACAAATGTCGCTTTGATGGATTCCTGTACTACTCTCACTCCTTGCTTATTGCTATCAATGACTTTACCTCTTCCACATTTGACCGAAGTCCTTATACTTTAACACTGAATACCCCATAGGCATATTCGGCTTCCGATATAACTCCGCTTCCAAGTGCACATCACTTAAAGTTAGCTCATCAAGGCAGTTACCATATGTACCACCTATCCGCAGTTTGCATCCGTATTTCAAGATGCTCGTACTCCGCTCCCACTCCTACCTCCACATTGATGCTCCGTTGCTGACCTTGATTCGAGTGTTTAATGCCCACAAGTACGGCAAGTCAGCGATGGCGCTGTGATGGTGATTGCGATTGCAGATTTCAAATAACGTTTGTCCCTTTCGACACAGCAATAGTACGGCTATTATATATATCCACAAGGCCTGTGGAATAAAATATCGACATAGATGTGCAATTCAGTATAAAGCACCTAGTAAGTGATGCCGATGATATGCGTATAAATACCTAGTGGATACCAAAAATGCACGACCAGGTATCGATTTATGTGTATGTCCATTGTGGGGCATCGTAATAGACTATATATAATTGGGGGAGGTATTGTGCTCACTTTGTCTATAGCATCGCTTACATATCAGCTATGGATTGGAGCGTAGATGCTAACCACTATCAACATGGTGGCTCCTGTATCGTAGCAGGTGAACATAGAATGATTCTGTGGGCCTAGGCAAAAGCTAAAAGTATTCTGAGCGCTAGGTAGGTCAATGGGGGGTTGGGTTCCGGATTCCGTTTCGGTGTGTCTGCGCGTGCGTATTATAAGTATCATAATCCCCACAATATATATTACTCAGAAAAAAATATAAGTCCTACTCGCCTGATTATTTTATACCTAATAACCAGATTTCACCACTTGACTATGTCCTAAAAAAGTTGTACCTTTGCTATGCAATCAACTACGGGTCTAAGCGTTTGAACGAGAGTGAAATGAAAGCGGTTAATCAGTATGAACGTTAAACCCGCACAAGGTTGCTATTCATTGAATAATAGAAAGTAACGCAAACATAATCAGTTGTATTGCGGAGCAGTCTGCCCACAGCTTTCTACAAGTCATGCTTATATTTATAATCATATTATTAGTTATCTTTGTTCCTGTAACGGTCTTAAGGCTAAGTAGTTATCCTACAGATGCACCACATCCTTTTGCTTGTGGTTCTGATGAGGTTTGTTACTGTAGTAAGGCTCTATATTGTAAGAAACGTGAAAGCAAAGAAGTCTAAAAAGAAATCCTCTGCGGCATACTACCGCAAGAACAAGAAGGCTCGAGACAAGAAGAAGAAGTACGATACTGAATATCATTCTTCTAAGAAGCGTAGACGGTACAGAGCTTTCCTAGTTAAGATGCGTCGCAAGGCTGGTCGCTATGGTAATGGTGACGGCATGGATTACGACCACGATGAAAAGAAGTTTATAACTGCAAAACGCAACAGAAGCAAGAAATAATGAAAGCAAAGAAAAAGTACAAAAGAGGAGGCAAGTTACCTGTTAAATCAGGACGGCCAGCCAGAACTGAGGCTTCCATAAGAGAAGAACACAGAAAGCAGACTTCAGGTAAGTCAAAGCCTGCTGTTAAAATCCAGAACACTCCAATGGAGCGCATAGCGGACACTGGATTAAAAGAAAAGGTCTACAAAGAAATGTCTGACGAATTCAGTAAGTCAGGCCAACCGCGTATGACAGCGAATCAATTAGCAATGGCTACTATCAACATGACGTATCCAGCTAAGGTTAAAAAAATCGGGGAAAAAGCAGGTGCTAAAACATACGGTCAACTTGCTGACTCTGTTGAGAAGTATACAAAGTACTCAAAAGGCGGGGGATTGTATAAAGAATTTGAAGAAAAGGCCAACAAGGGCAACAATGCTGCCAAGTACCTAGAGACTGGCAAGGGCCCAGATGGGATGCCACTGTCTGCAAGAACTAGAGCTATGTACAAGGCCATTGCTAAGAAGAACAAGAATATTCACTTGATGTCACCAGCTCCATTTGAGGATGACGGTGTTCGCAAGAAGGGCGGTAAGATGCCTAAGTACAGAAAAGGCGGTCCAGTGCACACTGACGAGATGGGAAGAAAAGGGCACTTCAATCCTTTTACTAAGAAAACCAGAGGAGCTAGCTCACGATTCGCTCCTGTTGACACCCAATACCCTAGTGAATATCAAAACAAAATTTTAAAGCCAACGTCTCGAGCAAGCGGGTACGCAAAAAAAGTTGGATATCAAGAAGAAAAAATGCGCAGTGGTTTCAAAATGGACTCAGTATTGGGGTTACGTCGTGATGCGTACCAGTCTAATCAAAACAATTTTGGTGTTAAAAAGAATAAGGTTAAAATTAGATAGTGAAGGCTTCTAGAAAAAAAGTAAAAGTAAAAGCTCCCTCCGGGTATCACTGGATGCTCGAGAGGGGGCGATACTATCTCATGCCTCACCAGGGGAAGTTTGTACCGCATAAAAACGCATCCTTAGAAGCGGAGTTCAAAGTTAAAACGGCACACTAATCTGTTCGTTCCCTTCTAGCTTCCTGTAGTACCTATGAACAAGCATTCTACCCTTCTGGGTCAGTGCGTACCTCACCCTGTAGCTAAACTTAGTCTCATTAAACATTGCGTCCTCGTAAGAACTGGGGGCAAGTTTATCGTAATACTTGTATATGTGCTCCATAGTCTGTAGCGGATAAACAAGCCTTCTCGCGAGCTTAACCTTCTTGTAGAAATAAGACTCTGACACGTGGTCAAGTGTAAAGAACTCGTAGTCGTAAACAAACAACATGAAGTTTAACTGAGCCTCTGTAACCCCTTGACTATTTACTATATCTCTGACAACTAGCCTGTGATACTTAAGGTAAGAGCTTCCTAGCTTTTCACTATCCCTCATCTTAAAATCACGAAACATACTCTTCTTTGACCGCTTCGCCATTTTTATTAAATTTGCATTGTATACAAAGTTAAGCAAATGGCAACTCTTTCTGGAAATAAGGTCAAGGACACCTATACGTCCCTATTAAAATTGCAATCAAATGGCATCACCTCAACGTTAAAAGCTATTGAGGATGGAGCTGGTGTTGATTCCGCTTTAAAACTTTCTACTGATACAGTAGAGGTGGACGGTACGTTGTCTTTTACAGCTGCCCCCACCACTGACTCATCAGAGCTTACAGCTTTAATGGTGGACGCTAGCAACAACGTAGTAAAGCGAGAGCTAGACTCCTCAGCATTTGGTGGGGCTTCCAATACATTTAAGACTATATCTGTTGCAGGTCAGAGCAATGTTGTTGCCGATTCCTCATCAGACACGCTTACACTCGCGGCTGGCGGAAACATAACATTAACGACCAACTCGTCTACAGATACTGTTACAATAGCGGCAGTAAGCACGTTGTTCTCTAATCCAATGTTTGTTCTGCGCCCTAGCGCCGCACACACCTTAACTAACACAGCATCCACTCCAGCTCAAGGAGCTGTAAACAATAACTCAACTACATCTTCGTATTTATTTAACGATAGTAGCAACGTGCACCTGCAAACATCTTCAACAACAACTGGAGCTGTAACCATAGAACGCGCTGGAGCTATTAAGATTGACGTCAACTTTATACTGGAGATAACTTCATCAAATACTGACGTCACTATACGTGTTTACCGTAAACCTTCAGGCGGCGCAGCAGCAGCAATACAGACTATCGTGAGGTCTAATATATCTACAGGAAACATGGCCATAGGATTTAGTCTGTTTACTCACTGTGCTGATGACGAAGATATATACTACGAGGTAGGAAAAAACAGCTCTGGTGGTGGTTCACTAACTACTCAGAGCACCTTCGCTATAACTAAACTAGACTAATGACTGAAAGACAGAAGGATTGCATCTTAGAGATACAAGAGCTTATCGTCGCTATAAATGATGTTGTCAAGAAATACGAACTTGAGGATGAGTTTTTAGCCGCTATAGCAGTAGGTTTTGTAGACATGGATACAGCGTATACAGATGTGGATGGGGACAGTAGAGCTAACATGAGTCTTTTGTCTACATTTTCTGTAGCGGACGAGGACGAGCTTGATGACCTGCTATCATATACTGTAGAGGCATACAGAATGGAGCAGGAAGAATCTCCCGATACGTCGAGTATAGATTATTGGATTAACTTATCAAATAGGGACGACAGCGTAAACTAAACACTGTCTTCTTTATATAATTAAATTAAAATGATTAGAAAAATAGTAATAGGGCGAGACCCTAAAGACGCTATGGCATACTATGTCGGTATGCGTGCTGGAGCTGGAAAAGTGAGCGCAATCGTTGAAGACGAGGCGCATCTGCACAAGTTCTCAAAAAAACGGTATCTCATTTACATCGAAAACGAAGAAGGTACAATACTGTGGAAGTCTGTTGACAGTATGCCTTGTATTGTCGAGTATGATATTAAATTCGATTGATATGAGACCCCTACACCACTTTATAGTACACATACCCAACAAGTTTAAAGACGAGGTTTCTTTCAATGGAGGCACACTAAAGCTTGTGAGCAAGTTCAATGAGTTCGAACACAGGGTAAACAGCGCTGAGATTGTAGGCTGTCCAAAAGCATTCGACTGCATAGGAGACACCCTCTACTTTCATCACCACGTAGTTATAGAACAAATTTATAATATAGGAGATGATTTATACCTGGTTAATTACGATGCTGGAGGAGGATATTCAAACCACGCTATCGCTATCGAAAACGAAGCTGGTGATATTACTATGCTTGGCGATTGGTGTTTTGTTACACCCCCCGATGAGCCGGAAGAGGAAGCAAGTGATTCTGGCATTATTCTTAGCATCAAAGAAGAACCAGAACTGGAGGGAATACTACTCAGTTTACCCGCAGATTCAGAATGGATTGGAACGAAGCCTGGTGATATGGTGGGCTACAGAGAAAATTCGGAATACGAGATGGAGCTAATCAATGGCGACAAGGTATATCGTATGCGTACAACAGAGCTGGTTTATGTCAAGGAAGCGTAAGTTTACTACTGTAGAAGCGTCAACAAGACTGCTGTCCTCTATGGAGGTTGCAATCAATAATATGATTGACGAGATTAGAAAGCCTGTGGACGGAGAGCTCTCTGGCTCTCAGCGCAAAGCAGAACTACAAAGCATTAAACAGACGGCGACAGATGCAAAAGAGCTCCTCATCGAGTACCAAAGACTCGAGCAAATGGTTAGAGAACTCAAAGAAACAGGTGGAATCGAAGAAGAAACAGATTACTCTGGGGGATTCGCAGAGCGATTCTCAAAGTAATTGGAGGTTCCTCTACTGGGAATAAAATAAAATGGAATGGCAGGTCTCAAAGAAGCTAAAGGTTACAAAAATTATGTTGTCAACATATGTCCCAACGATACGGATGGTGAAGTCATCGAAGTTGGTGGGATTGACATTCAGCTTCCCAAAGCTCCGAAAGACGAAGAAATACTCAATCATGGAAGGCCTGCACATATGCAAATGTGGAGAAGACTTCCTGTGCCAGAAGAGCTGCAAAGGATTCGGTCTATGGATGAGTGGTACGAAATGCCCTCGGAATTCAAAAAACGTTTTTCTCCATATATCGAGGAGGAGTTTAAGCGTAGGCGCGAGGGTGTTTGGTTTTTCAATAACGGTGAACGCGTATATATTACAGGGAGACACTATATGATGCTCCAGTGGTCGAAGCTTGACATCGGCTACGGATACTACCTAGAGTTTCAGGGAAGATTGTTTCTTCACTTCGCAGCCTGTGAGTCAGACCCGCGTTCAATGGGACAGATGTACACAAAGTGTAGACGTTCTGGATACACAAATATGTCAGCAGCCATACTTGTTGACGAAGGAACACAGGTAAAGGAAAAACTTCTCGGAATTCAGTCAAAGACAGGTAAGGATGCACAGGAGAACATCTTCATGAAGAAGGTGGTTCCAATGTTTAGGTCTTATCCATTTTTCTTTAAGCCTATACAAGACGGTACTACCAATCCACGCATGGAGCTAGCATTCAGAGAGCCGTCCAAACGTATAACAAAGAACAACAAGACTTCTAACAGAGGTGAGGCTTTGAACACGATAATAAATTGGAAGAACACCACGAATAACGCATACGATGGCGAAAAGCTTCACCTTATGTATATGGATGAAAGCGGAAAGTGGGAGCGTCCAACAGATATTAGAGAAGCCTGGCGTATAGAAAGAACGTGTTTAATAGTAGGTCGTAAAATTATAGGCAAGTGTCTGATGGGGTCTACAGTAAATCCAATGGACAAAGGTGGAAAGCAATACAAAGAACTCTGGAGAGATTCAGACCCAGAAGACAGGAATGCCAACGGTAGAACGAAGACTGGACTTTATAGGTTATTTGTACCCGCGTATGAAGCTCTTGAAGGATTCTTCGACAACCACGGAAACCCGATTATCGAAGACCCTGAGAAACCTGTTAAAACGATTGACGGCGACTTTGTTGACATTGGCGCGAAGACGTATCTAAAAAACGAGAGAGACGCATTAAAACACGACGCAAGAGAGCTTAATGAATATGTTAGGCAGTTTCCTTTTACTGTTGAGGAGGCAATGAGGGACAGCATAGAAGGTTCAACCTTCAATATCGGTAAGATTTACGAACAGCTAGAGCACAATCAGGAACTTTTCCCTAATCCAGTGGTTCAAGGGAATTTCTCTTGGAAGGATGGGGTGAAGGACAAGGAGGTTGTATTCAGTCCAAACAAAAACGGCAGATGGTTCTTAAGCTGGATGCCAAAACCAGAAAACAGGAACAAGCACTCTATTAAGCAGGGTAAAAAGCACCCATCTAACGGAAACATAGGCGTTGGTGGAGTCGATAGTTATGATTTAGACTCAACAGCGGACAACAGGGGTTCAAAAGGAGCTTGTCACCTTTACAATAAGTTCAATATGGCTGCTCCAGCCAATATGTTTGTTGCCGAGTACGCATCTAGACCACCATTAGCCAAAATATTCTACGAAGATGTTCTAATGGCAGCTGTGTTTTACGGGTATCCACTCTTGATAGAGAATAACAAGTATGGAATAGTAAGGCACTTTGAGGCTAGGGGATACGAAGAGTATGTGATGAAGAGACCCGACCACTTAAAGTCCCCAAATGCAGCAACAGTAACGAAGACCAGGGGAATTCCGTCTAACTCTGTTGATGTTATCCAGGCTCATGCCCACGCAATAGAAGCCTACGTAGAAGAGCACGTTGGAATTAATTCAGAGACTGGGGAAGTAGGCAAAATGTACTTCACTAGAACGCTAGAGGACTGGATAGGATACAAAATAGACAACCGTACAAAATACGATTTAACGATTTCAAGTGGCCTCGCATTGCTTGGAGCTCAGAAGTCTAAGGTCGAAAAAAAGCAATCTCAATTCAATGATAAAAACTTTTTCCGGAGATATACCAAGGAAATAAGGCGTTGATAGACAGAGCTTTAATTTCGTATATTTGCGAGGAAGTATTTTGCGAAAGGCTATATGTACGATAAAAACAACGAAGAGGGAAAGTACGGTAATTTCCCAGACCCATTTTCACCGCACAAACAAAAAACGTCCAAATCGTATGGACTGAAGTACGCCAAGGCTATAGAAAAGCAGTGGGGTAACTCAGACGACGAGCGTAGTTTGTTTCGTAGAAGGATGAAAGATTTTGAAACTAATCGCGACTATGCGAATGGTACACAGGATACTTCAATCTACAAACAGATATTAAACTCATTAGACCCAAACAGCGGGGACGGTACGTTGCTAAACCTTGACTGGTCTCCAGTGCCTATCGTTCCCAAGTTTGTAAAGATTGTAGTAAACAATATATTGTCTAGAAAGCCATATCCCAACGTAATAGCTATCGACCCTCTCTCAAGAACAGAGAAAGACGAGAAGAAAGCTAAGCTGATGTTTAACGTGGATAACAAGGAGATACTCTCCGAGGCTAAACAAGCTGGTGTTAGAATAGACGATGATTTAAACTCTGTTCCAGACACTAAAGAAGAAGCTGAAATATTTATAGATTCCACCGTAAAAACAGACGCTGAAATAGCGGCTCAGTTAGGAACATCTCTTACACTAGAGTGGAATGATTTTGACCAAAGAGTTTATAGACGTTCTGTAAACGACTTAGTAGCCTGTGGTATGGCTGTTGTAAAAAGAAACAACGACCCCAACTATGGAATCACAGAGGAGTATATTGACCCGGCGTTTTTCTTCCATAGCTACACAGAAGACCCAACATTCTCAGACCTCATCTATGCTGGACATGTTAAAAAAATTAGCATATCAGAACTTAAGCGTATCGCTGGTGATGAGCTTACAGAAGACGAGTACGAGAAAATTGCCCAAAAAGTAAAAGGTAAGTATCAAAACAGAGCGGACAAGCTTAGTTATAAATACTACGACGAAACACTTGACAGAACCACATATGGTTACGATGAGTTCATTATAGAAGTAATGGATTTTGAGTTTATATCTGTTGATGAAATTCACTTTGAGGAGAAGAAATCAAAACACGGAAACACAGGTTTTTACTACAAGGGCTTTGAATACAACCCGCCGAAAGAATCAGTGTACGATAGAAAACCGATTAATATGTCTACAGCCACTGTATATGGTGGCAGCCATGTGGTTGGTTGTGATTATATGTTTGGATACGGTCAGAAGACTAACATCCCTAAAAACGTTCACGACTTAACAAAAGCCAAACTATCTTATTCCGTCATAGCTACCAACTTGCGCAGAATGATGCCTAAGTCTCTTGTAGGCTCTGTAATCGGTTTTGCCGACCAGCTTCAGTTATCTCACTTAAAACTACAGCAAGCTATTGCAAAGGCAAAGCCAGATGGTTTGATTGTAGATATCGAAGGATTAGAAAACGTTCAGCTAGGAAAAGGTGGTGAGTTACAACCATTAGATATACAAGACATCTATGAACAAACAGGTGTATTCTACTATCGCTCAAAGAATCCAGAAGGTGGATTCCAGAACCCTCCAGTTAGGTCTCTGGACAATAGCATTAGGAATATCAACGAGCTTATTGCTATTTACAATCATAACCTCCGTCTTATCCGTGATACAACAGGTATCAATGAGGTAATGGATGGAACATCTCCAAAAGGAGAGCAACTTGTAGGAGTTCGCAAGCAGGCAATGGCCGCTGGTAACAATGCTATTTACGATATCACAAACGCTTCAATATATCTTTACAGTAAGATATGCGAAGACATTGTAAAGTGTCTACAAATAATACCTAAGAGGTCTGTTTTATTCCAAGTGTACGAAAAAGCAATAGGAAAGAAAACAATGAGTATACTTCAGTCGTTCTCAAACCTGCCTATGTACAATTTTGGCGTTAAGGTTCAGACCGAAATGGATGAAACAGAGAAGGCCTACCTAGAGCAAAACATACAGATTGCTCTCGCTCAAAAAGAGCTTGACTTGGAGGACGCTATAGCTGTTCGCCAACTGAGAGATATAGACCAGGCCGAAAGACTGCTTATAGTCAGACGCAAGAAAAGAATGAGGTTGATGCAGCAAATAGCACAACAAAATTCTCAGATGCAAGCTCAAGCGAATCAGCAGACAGCAATGGCATCAAGCCAAGGCAAGATGCAGGAGATACAAGCACAGGGTCAAGCAAAAATTGCTGAAATACAAGCTCAGTCTCAAGCGACAGCTCAGCTTCTTCAGATTGAGTATCAACTTAAGGCTCAGATGGAGGCTATGAAGGCTAAATCAGCAACAGATAGCAAAGACCAAGACATGCGATTTAAAGAATCCATAGAAGGGAGTAAGGAGAAAGCAAAAGACGAGCGGGTTAAAAAACAAGCAGTTGAGCAATCTAAACTTATTTCTCAGAGACAGGGAAAGAGAGATGAATTGAAAGGAGAAGAGGACGACTTGATGGATTTATTAAAATCCTGATAACCAGTAATTTACTACCTTTGTAAAAACAATAAAAATGGGAAACAACTTAACTAAACCTTATAACTTTTTTGCCAATTATTTTGGCCAAGGTGGTTTTGATGCATTAGGAGCAAACGAAACTATTAATGACCACACCTATGTTGCTATTTTAGCTTTAGATGCAGCTACAGTAACAGTAGACGCGGTTACTGGAGACGACTTAACAGTTTCTCCAATTCCAGCGGGAACAACTATTTATGGTAGGTTTTCTAGCGTCACTTGCGATTCTGGTAAAATTTTGGTGTACAGAGAATATGTTGATTAATGGCTACACAAATAAACTTAGACAACTCAACTAGAGTAGATGTCACCTGTAGAAAGGGCGACACGTTTAATCTGAAATTTACTTTTACAGATTCAGACGCTGCTGCTTTAGATATTTCTGGGTATACGTGGAAGCTGGACGTCAAGGAAACCGACACCTCGTCTTCTGATATTATAGGAGACTCATCTTTTACCTATGTAGGTAACGCCTCTGGAGAACTCACTATATCAGCTACAGCAGCTGTTATGGCAGCAGTAAACGGAGGCATGTATGTATACGACCTTCAGTCTACAACTGGAGGCGAAGTAAAGACTTGGATTTACGGATTATTCACTGTTAACGAAGACATTAGTGAGTAACAACATAGAAATAAAAAGCGGAGACAGCATTAACATTAACGCTTCAACAGCCTCAGCGGTAAATGTAACATCTACATCTCCCACTGCTACGAGTGTTGTTATATCCGGTGTTCAAGCAGCGTCAGGTAGCTCTGATAAAAACTATGTACACACTCAAGCATCTCCCAGTGCTACATGGACTGTTGACCATGGTTTAAGCAAGAGAGCATCTGTCTCAGTTGTAGATTCAGCAGGCACACTAATAATATGTGATGTTCACTATGTATCTGATAATCAAGTAGTTCTAGCGTTTGACGCATCAACTAGCGGACAAGCGTATTTAAATTAGTGTTAAATTTGTAAAAAAGAAATAAGTCATGGCATTAAAGATAGTATCGGGGTTATCCGTCACCAGTATACAGCTAAGTTCGTTTTTAGACTTAGCTAAGGGGGAACTCCGTAACGCACAAATTCAGAACCTGTCTACTACGCAGATTAATGCGATTTCTAGTCCAGCACAAGGTCAATTCGTATATGATAGCACATTAGATAAGCTAAAGGTATATGATGGTTCAGCATGGACACTAGTAGGTGCGGCAGCTGATGAGACTACTATTACTCTTAGTAGTAATACTCTTACGGTTAAAGATGCTGGTATAGTAGCAGCTAAGATTGCTACTGGTGCTGTCACTACTGCTAAGATTGCAGCATTAGGGGTAACCACTGCTAAGATTGCAGCAGACGCTATAACAGGTGCCAAGATTGCAGATAACGCTATTGATAGCGAACACTATGCTGATGGTAGTATTGACACAGCACACATTGCTGATGCCCAGGTAACTGGTGCTAAAATGGCTGCCCTCACTGTAGCTACTGGAAACATTGCTAACCTTGGGGTTACTTCTGGTAAATTAGCTGCTGGTGCAGTTGGAACAGCCAAGTTAGCAGACGATGCGGTTACTACAGCAAAAATTGCTGATGACCAAATTACTGCCGCTACAATTGCCGACGATGCTGTTGGCGCTGCTGCTATTGCAGACAACTCTGTCAATATTGCACGATTGAATGTGACGGACGGTACAGCAGGACAGTTCTTGAAAACAGATGGAAATGGAACATTAGCTTTTGCTACCCATGCTGACCAAGACGTAAGTAAGACAAATCTTGTTTTACGCCTTTCAGAAATTGATACTACACATGCTGTAAACGTACACGGCTCAGGAGCTACCAATATAATCATTGGTTCAGGAACGAATACTCCTAACGTACAGGTTACCGGTAGTGTTATTGTAGATGGCGACTTAACCGTAGGAGGAACTACTACTACAGTCAATTCTACCACTGTTACTATTGATGACCCAGTATTTACTCTTGGTGGTGACACAGCTCCATCATCCGATGATAATAAAGACCGTGGTATTGAATTCCGTTATCATACCGGTACGGAAGCACAAGTAGGTTTCTTTGGTTACGATGATAGTGAACGTCAGTTTGTATTTCTTACAGACGCAACAAACACTGCGGAAGTATTTGCTGGTACTCCTGGAGACGTTAAGATGGGTTCCCTTGAGGTAGGTACTATTGATATTACAGCCAACTTTAACATTGGTGGGGTAGCGGTAACTTCAACTGCTGCTGAATTAAACATCCTTGATGGTGTAACCTCTACAGCTGCTGAGATTAACACGCTAGATGGATTTACAGGTGTTGTTGCTGACCTTAACTACGCTAAAACTTTAAGAGCTACAGGTGTCACTGATACTGAGTTTGATTATTTAGATGGAGTTACTTCAGCTATACAGACTCAAATAAATAGTAAGCAAGCTACAATTACTGGTGCTGCTACAACGATTGACGATACAGACTTAACAGCCTCTCGTGTTGTAGTTTCTAACGCTTCTGGTAAGATTGCTGCTTCAGCGGTAACTAGCTCAGAACTCGGTGTTCTTGACGGAATCACCGCTTCTACTGCAGAGCTTAACAAGATGGATGGTGTTACGGTAAACACCGCTACCATCAATGATATTGTAAACCGCGCAAAACGTTACGTACACACGGAGACTAATCACGGTGGCGGTGAGTTACAGATTGCTGGAAATACTCATAACCTGACTGCTCCATACCATATCAGCGTAATTGATAGTAGTGGCGCTATGTTGTTAGCGGAAATCGTACAGAATCAATCTACTGGATTAATCAGTATTCAAGATTTACCAGCTGAAACTATCAAGGTACACATTACTGGTGGAGAATAACATCAGATATCATATTTCATAGAGGGGGGGCTGGGAATTAATCCTAGCCCTCTTTTTTTGTTATCTTTGTAAAACATAGAAAAATACCTCATTAACGATATAGATTATGGCCATTAAAATAGTTAGTCCAGTAGAAAAGCTTGTTGTTAATGGGACTGGAGGCACATTACTAGACGTACAAGGTTCAGCTGGACAATTATTCTCCGTTACAGATAGTTTGACTGGTGATTTATTTGCCGTATCTGACATATCAGGAATTCCTATACTAAATGTTAATTCAAGCGGTGCTGTTGATATAGACGGTACTCTTAGTTTAGGTGACAGCGATAAAATACAATTAGGTGCTTCTCAAGACTTACAGATATATCATGATGGGAGTCATAGTTATATAAGAGACCAAGGCTCAGGTAATTTAATAATTACGGGTAGCCAGTTAACTTTCAGTAACGTAGCGGATACTGAGTACATGGCTAAGATGGTTCAGGACGGGACGGTTGAACTGTATTACAACGGTAGTAAAAAGCTTGAAACCACAAGCACCGGTGTTACTGTAACGGGTGGATTAACAGCAGATAATCTTTTTCTTGGCGGTGCATCAGTTAGATTAAGTCCTGGTACAAACGGGGAAATTGGAATAAATTACAATACATCAGCTACGGGTAGTTTAGTTTGGTACGCTGGCGGCACAGCATCTAAGTTTAACGTAACTAATGCAGGTAACGCAACTTTTGCAGGTACAATAGGAGCAACAAACTTCTCTGGGTCTTCATCAGGAACTAATACGGGAGACCAGGATTTAAGTGGGTACTCAACAGCTTCAGGAGTTGAAGATAACGCTGATGTAACGGATGCTACCAATGTAGCTGATGCTGGAGCTTTGATGAGGGCTGGCGGGACTATGACTGGAACGCTAAAGCTTGACTCAGAGCTTCAGTTTTTAAGAGGCTCCACAGAATACTCAAATTACATTAGAGCTGCAAACTATCCTTCCCAAAATTACACATCATCTACAGCTAAATACTGGTTAGAGTATGGAGCTAAAGGTGGACATCACTTTGTATTGAATACAGATGGCGGAGCAGGTAGTGCTGAAAACGCATATGATGATTTTACTATATGGAATGGAGCTGTAGATGGAGATAGGTTACTTGAAGTCACTAATGCAGGTAATGTAACCACAGCAGGGAAGCTTTACATAGGTACAACCTCAGCAACATCAACAGCAACAACAGCGTTATTCCTAGGCGCTGCTGGTGAAGTTAAAAAACGTGGATTAGGTTCTAATGCTTTTAATAGCACATCATTTCTTCCACTAGCTGGCGGTACGATTACTGGTCAAGTTATATTCCCATCAGCAGCAACAACAAAACCAGTTCTGCCAAATGGTTATATAGCAAGAAATGATAATGCTGATACTGATGGCACACATGATATTTGGGGTATTTCTGAGAGATATTATCCATCAAACTCCACAGATGGTGACGCTTGGGGTATTCAATGGTCTGGAACTCCGAATGAAATAAACTTTATAGGCGCTGGTCAGAAAAAGTTAAGTATTGATTTAGATACTGCTGGAACTGTAAAAATAGACGGTAATGCTGTTGCAACAGAATCTTATGTAGGGACTCAAATCTCAAACCTTGTAGATTCATCGCCTGCGGCATTAAACACGCTTAACGAGCTTGCTGCTGCTCTTGGAGACGATGCAAGTTTTAGCACCACGATGTCTACTGCATTAGGCAATAGACTGCGTATTGATGTAAACAATCAAAGTCTTAGCTCTACAGAGCTTGCAAATGCTCGTACTAACCTTGGTTTAGGTACTGCTGCAACGTCAGCCGCTACAAGCTTTGTAGCAGTTAGTGGTGATTCAATGACTGGAGTTCTAGGTATAGAGTATAATGGTGTTGCTCTTGATATAGAAAACTCTGCTAACAGTGGAGCGGACACTGGCATTAGAATTAGAGGGGCAAGAAATGGGCAGTCTTATGCCACAGATAATCTTACATCGTATATACTGCTTTCTAACTTTGATGACAACACAACCCCTAATAACTATGATTTAGTTAAAATAGGTGGTGGTATGCACGATTCAAATTCAGATACTGGATATTTTAGAATTGAAACAAATAACGGTACGGCATTAACAAAAGCGTTTGATATAGATAAAAACCAAGACGCTAAGTTTTACGGTGATGTGGATGCTGATGGTAATATTACAGCAACTAACTTTTCTGGTTCATCGTCGGGTACAAATACTGGCGACCAAACTCTATCCTCGTTGGGTGCTTTATCAACTAGCGGCGGAACTATTACAGGAGATTTAACTGTCAATGGTAAAATAACTCAAGCTGGAGTAGTTGACAGGGAAGAATGGGGTAGGACTTATTCTGTTAGTCAGACAAATTCTGCCCGACTAATCACGAGCGCTGGTAACGCTCTGGAGACTGGTGGAGGGTATAGAATGACAGGTCATATATCAGGCACGGGAACTGACCAAGTTGCTGTTGCTGTTTTCTGGAATCAGAATGGTACATGGTATGTTAACAACACTTTTATAGGAGGGACTAGTTCGAATTTTATTAATTTCTTTATAAATGATGACGGTGTTCCAGCGGTCAAGACTTGGCATTCAAATAACTACAACACTAATGTGGTACATGAAAGACTTGCATTGGACGAAGGAACTGGAACAGATAACCTCAGAGGTTATTTTGGAGCAGATTCTTATCTAAGTTATAACCGTGCAACTGGCGCTCTTACGATTCCCGCTTCTATTACTGCTACAGGGGGTAATTCAGGCAACTGGAACACTGCATACGGATGGGGAGACCACGGACTATCTGCTCAAGATAAAACCGATATAGGCAACTTATCTGGGGTTAATACTGGCGACCAAACTCTATCTTCTTTGGGTGGTTTACCACTAGCGGGCGGGACTATGACTGGTGGTTTAACAATTTCCGGAAGTCTTTCAAGAGGCACATATGCAGCTGCATCTAATTATAAAACAGGAGCGGATAACATTGTACTAAAAGGAAACAGTGTTGGTAGGAGCGGGATTTTCTTTGAGTCTGAAAAAGATGGCACAAACATTAATCACGCATCAGACTTTGGTTTTATACAGTTTCATTCTTATGGTACTGGCACAACTGGAGAATCTAACGAGCTGATTATTGGTGTTTCTAATGATACGGATGACCACTTAGTATTTAATACACCAAACATAAACGGAATGAAGTTCCGCGTTGGGGTATCTACAACAGATTATACTGTATACCATTCTGGTAATTTAACTGTAGGTGACGGTGAATTAAGTCAAAAGAACTTTACCACTACGCTCAAGACTAAGCTAGATGGTGTTGCAGATAATGCTGATGTTACTCCTTCTTGGGTTCCGGCAACTGACCCTTCTTACTTAACGTCTGAAACATTTAGTTCATCAGATGTTGTAGTGTCTTTAAGTGGTACTGATGTAACCGCAGGAGAAAGCATTACGCTTGCTGGAGGGTTAAGCTATAGTGGTACAACATTAACTTCAGCTAACGATAATACTACATATACCGCTGGTACGGGATTAACACTTACGGGTACATCGTTTAGTGTAACAGCTAATACCTATGCTACTGCAGCGCAGGGAACAACAGCAGACGCTGCTCTTCCAAAGGCTGGAGGAACTTTAACAGGAGCTTTAACAGGCTCTACGGCTACTTTTTCAATAGTTGATACGCTTGCTGTAATAATTGACGACGCTTTAATAAAAAATGAAAGCAACACCGATGTAGATACAGGAACAGAAACAATTACTCAAGTACAGAAAGGAACTTATACAGCAGTCTTCTTTGACTTCGTAATTAAAAACGGAACTAACGTAAGAGCAGGAACGGTATACTCTTGTCATGACGGAACAAACGTAGAATTCACAGAAACATCAACTGTTGACTTAGGCAATACATCAGATGTTACTTTAGCTGTAGATATATCTGGAACCAACATGAGGTTGAGAGCTACTACAACTTCAGACAACTGGAGTGTTAAATCATTAGTAAGAGCAATATAATATGGGAATACATAGAGGACCAAATTCAGTTAATGACGGATTAGTATTCGGTTATGATACTGGATACGGAATTGCAGACAATACAACACCCACACGTTTTTACCCCGGTAAAAGCACTACAAATTTACTTACTAGCAGCGGCGCACAAAGTTTAGATGTAAGGTCAGATATATATTACAACGTAACAAAAACAGACCTAGGCAACGGTAAGTATAGATTTGTAAATGACGGCACGGGAGGTACTACTATACGTGTATATGCTAATGTTAATGATTTAGTTGATGGTCAGTATTACGGGTGCAGTGTGTCCTACGAAGAACTCAATGCAGGCGGTTATATACACTTAGATTGGTGCGACACTACAAATACTAGTTTCACACAAGCATCATACGGTAGCGCAAATAGAATTCACATATACGGTGCAAGAAGCACTTATAATAGCACATTTAGGTTTCTAGATATAAGTTTGCCTGTTAACGGCTCTGTAGTTTTATTTGATGCACAAATTGAATCAGGAACACCTTCACCTTTTGTAAATGGTACACGTTCATCCACAGCCTCTCTAATAGACTTAAAAAGAACTACTAGCATAGATGTATCTAATGTCTCTTTTGATTCAACTGGGCAGCCTACTTTTGACGGCACAGATGATTACATGATAGTACCAGATAATGATGCTTATTCGTTTACAGATGCTGTTGCTACTTGGGAGGCTTGGGTTAAGCCAACTGGCAATGCAGGTGTGCTAGAGCATAACAT
>Ga0208020_1000040_pt1 | contig 24135 bp, 30 predicted proteins | sample ColrivemetaGS573_FD_187601 | JGI IMG/M metagenome (GOLD analysis project Ga0208020, IMG submission 187601) | Estuarine microbial communities from the Columbia River estuary - Ebb tide ETM metaG S.573 (SPAdes) (version 2) | ecosystem: Environmental > Aquatic > Marine > Intertidal zone > Estuary ...
TAGCAAACGGTACTACGCCTGTTTCTAGATGGTACTGGCCTGCTTCAGTTATTACAGTAGGTGGTAATCCTTTTGTAGTTGACGGCATTCCTGATGAAGTAGAATGGGAGTATACAGCTGATGGTACTCCGGATACTTGGAGACTGAACAACGCCTTCATGGTAGCTTCAGGTACGAATGCTACATCATACTCAAAACCTGTAGGCTACAACCAAGCTATAACAGTTTCTCGAGTAACAGGAACTGCAAACTTTGGTATCTCAACGAGTACTACACCTCCTAGCTCTTTTACAGGTTCAAACAAGACACTTAACCCTGGAGAGTACATTCATGTGCAGCAAGCTGCATCAAGTACTCGGCTTAAAAGTAATTTTACAAAGTTCAATGCTGGTGGTGTTTTAGAGTCATGGTACGTAGACTCGGATGCAGCTGGCTCAGGCTCTGATCCCGATTATCATGTAGGTCAAGGAATCTACTATTATGGATTCTCTACGAATCAGAGTGCAACAACTACACAAAATGTAGCATCTTCAGGGTCTACAATGAGTTGGATAATGAATGGTGCAGCGGGTGACTCGAATAACGATCTTTATCAAACATATTTGAATAATGTAACAGCAACCTTTTCGAATATGGTAAACTGTAGTCTTACTTACCCTACGAGCACAGGTGTAGGTATGCAACATACTTCTCAGACTGGAGTAAATGGTTGCATTCTTAATATCTCAGGCGCTGCGGGTTCAACGTACAGTGCAACAGCTACTTTTACTCACGGTACTCCGTCCGCTGGTAACAAAACAAAAACGTTTACAGTCACTGGAGTTATCGACCCTTCAGACTACGGTCTTGAAGCTTTCAACTCTTCCGGTGATACGCGAATGTCAATGGAAAAAAGACAACCTCGCTACCACGGTTCGGTAACAGGCACAGGAAATGGTAATACCACCATCTCCGTATCCTATCCTGGATACTATGCAGGAGGTTCTAGCCAGTGGCATGCTGTAAATACTACAGATAGCTCGAACTACTACGTAGATGGAGGCTCTTCAGGCTCAATAACACTAAGAAGAGCAGATATAAGAACAGCTAGCGCCAGCTACCAAGTTTTAACGGGAAACGAGGATTATCACATTCTTGTATTTAGGTACTAATTATGGCATATGGAATAGAAGTAAGTAATTTATCAGGAGTTTCTCTTATTGACGGAACTTCGAAACAAGTTCAGAGTGTAAAAAGTGGAACTGTTATCCCTGGATCGTATTCAGGAACAGGTACAGATGCAGGAGGAACCTATGACGGCAACAACCCTTGGGTTGAAGGAGATCCTGCCCCTTGTATTATCATGCCAAGACCTTTTGAAGAGTGTTTACTTTTTGTAGGCGCAGGTGGTAGTAATACTAGTGGATCAACTTATCCTCTAACTCTTTCCGTTTTTAAAGGAACCTGTAATCTAACCATTACAAAGAAGTCAGGCGGCGGAGTAGGACAGGACTATATTTACGCTAACCTAAGTTATGGCAGTGTTTCAGCCATCAATGGTGGAATATCTGGAATGGGTACTACGGACGGACTGCAAGATAATAATATTAATGACGTAGGTATTGGCACAAGACTTAGCGCATGGGCTGCTTACGTTTCAGGAGTAACACCTCCCTCAGTTATTAAAATAGAGGATGGTGGAAGCTACGATGTAAAAATAACTTTTAGTACTACTTTCAATGCAGCTATCCCAAATAACACAGCTTGGGTTGATACAAAAGATGTTGCAATCTTCTCTAGGCTTTACTCAGAAAAAATAGATCCGGGCTTTTTCTTTAACTATAAGATTGGACAGGTAACTCGCGAGAGAGATGAAACCGCAGACTGGGGCTGGGAAGTTTATGACAGCAGTGGTTTAAACGTAGCCTTTTCTACAAACAGAGTAAACTTTCAGATTGAAGAAATAGTAGTAGGCAACCCAGACCTTACTCTTTTAGGGGGCGCAGGCTCCGGCTCGGGTAGCCTATCTACAGGATTGCCTATTATTACACAAGAAGTAGGTAACATCAATAACTTTACCGATTACTTTGTTCTAGTAACAGCTTTTGGGTTCTGTACTTTACTAGTTAGACCCGAAACGGGAGACCCCAACGGTAAGTCTTACGCATGGGGAGCTGGATATATCTTTTCGCAGCCTGGATATTCCTTTTATGACAATGCCAGCGCTACAAACAACCCTGACAGGGCTAGCGGCGTAAGCAGTACTCAAAAAAGTAGTAGTACACCTTTGGGAATAGCAATGGCACCCATAAATGTAGGTAAGTTTGAAACCGGAGTTAACGGACCTTCTCCGGGCTTCTCAATAACAGATTCTTGGGCAGTCGATGCCACCAGATCACTAATAGTAGGGAAATTCATATGACACAAAAACACACTTGCGCACTAGTAGACCCAGATACGGGAGAAGTCGCTCACTTCGCACATCCGCCAAATCCCGATGAATATGTAGAAGGAGAACAACACGGCAACTATATTGTTCGATGGGGAGATCCCTTTCCAGGTGCAAATCCTATGCAGTCAGGGATGAAGGCTCATGAATGGTATTGGAAAAATGCTACTAGCGAATGGATTAACAAACCTGCTTGGCCCGGTGATTTTAACACTTGGAATATTGATACAAAAGAGTGGGACTTCGATAGCGCCGCATTGTATGTACGAGTGCGTATAGATAGAGACTTAAAACTAACTTTATCTGATTGGACACAAGTGCCTGATAGTCCTTTAACCTCAGAGAAAAAGACTGAGTGGTCTACTTATCGACAAGCCCTCAGAGACTTTCCGATAAATAACGATAATATAACAGAATATCATAGTATATCTTGGCCTACTCCACCTACGAATGAGTAGATCTAGGTATATTAAAAGAAAATATGGATATCGCCTACCCAAACTCGGTAGGCTTATTGATATTTATGTCTAGTAGCACCTTAAAAAAAGTTCTTGACAATTTTTTGCTTCTCAGGTATAATGTAAAAATAATGAAAACATAACCAACGTATATCAATAGGCTTTACATGAATAGATTATTACTTATTTTATCCCTCGCACTGTCTGGTGCTTTATACGCCCAGGACGAGGATACGACAAATACAGACACAATTGTTACAGACTCAACGACAACCAGTGATATCAACAGCACTACCACTACTACGTTGAAGTCCCCTCCTCCGTCGGCAATTACCCCGACGATGAACATTTCAAATTCAGACCTTTGTACAGTAGGAGTTGCGGGTGCAGTACAGACCCAAATCCTAGGCATAAGCATGGGAACTACTACAAGAGACATGAATTGTGAAAAATTAAAGAATGCAAAGACTCTTTATGACATGGGTATGAAAGTAGCAGCGGTCTCAGTAATGTGTCAAGACAAACGTGTATTTGACGCAATGATGATGGCAGGAACACCTTGCCCGTATGACGGTATGATCGGACCAGAAGCGAAAGCAGGCTGGGAAACTCACAGAGAAGAAGAGCCTCTAGAGGAGAAAGATGAAGATGCAATGGATGAGACTACCAAACAAACGCTCTATGGCGTTGGCGGTATCCTTAGCTTGCTTGGCGCCCTCCTCGTACTCTGAGATAGTTACAGGACAGGCACGAACAACCGCATATGACTGGGTAATGCAAAATGTATTACCTCAGCAAGCTGGTCTTACTGTTGGCTCTGTAGTGTACCGTTACGAAGCTGTAAAAAACCTAGAAGATGACATGGTTGTCTACGTTTCAAATGAAAATGCACTTGGAGATGGATATATCTTTCGAGAGGCAGATGACTGGTCAGGATTGCCTGGCAACAAGATTTATAAAGTAATTGGAGTAGGAGATATACCGATTGAAGCATGGGGCGATGGCTCCATTGAAATAGACGGAAATGGACAAGTAGTAGACCCTTCAGTGGTTTACAGTTATAGATACGATCCTTGTTTTGATCCGCAGTCAGATCCCTCCTGTCCCGATTATGTTACTCCGTACGACCCTTCACTTATACCTGTAGTAGAGTTTAATGATCCTCTACAGGATGAGCTTGTTTTAGCAGAGATGGCAAAACAAGCAAAGCTTGATGAAGAGGAAGAGTACGAACGCAAACAACGAAACAATAAAATTAAAGTAAATCTAGAGAAGATGCTTGGAGGGTTGAACACGTCTGCAATGACGGCTCAGGCTTCAATAACAGAACAAGCACTTTTCGCAATGAACTACATACCTCGCAGTTACACCGGATCATTAAATGGTGGTGTGTATGCGGATACGGTAGTACTGGTAGACGGGAAGTTGCCAGATAATAAGAAAGCAAAGAGAGTTGGGCTGGCTCAGCAATTGCTTCATGAAGAAATGGTAGAGGCCCAATATGATTAAAACACTACCGAAGAGGCGTAAGCCGTCAAATAGGATTTTTCTTATGAAAAAGTCATTAATTTTATTAGCAGCGTTACCTTGTGTAGCCCTGGCTAATGTACCTATTATGGGTACAGTAGAAAGTAAATGTGTTATCCAAACTGATACCACCGGTGTCTATGGTAACCCTAGTCCAAGTGAGCTGAGTACAAGTGGAACTGCAGGAGGCGTACAGCCTGTGATTCGTTATGACATTTTAGCAGCAGATCACTACAAAGCTGTGCTCTCTTATCCTAACTCATTCTCATCTAGCCCTGAGCTACCTGATGTTGTGAATTGGACAGGAGACGTTACTGTAGGTCAAACTTCAGATGCAGGTATGTCAGCATTTGAAGCAGCTAAACTCGAGTACAACAATACTGTTGAATTCGATCTTACTATTGCTGGAAGCGTTTGGTTTAATGTAGATTCTACAGCAGACTACGGATACGATAAGTCGTTTCCGGCTGGAGACTACACTGCAATGGTATTGGCAGAATGTATCGCTCAATAATACTTTTTGTTGCATTTTGTATTCTGGGTGGGCACATTAGTGCTCACCAGTTTACTCCTACGTATCCTGTACTAGAGCAAGCTCCTATGCCAGGAGTAAAAGTACTGTATATGAGTATTTTCAATAATCGTGAAGAGATTGATTGGTACTCTATTAATGTATATGATAAAGACTGGAATAATCTAGCTTTTGCCAGTACGGATAAACTAATCAACTTAAATTATTTAGAAAGAAAAAACATAGAAGTATACGTACGCACAATAGACTCGAAGAAAGTAGTTTATATTTGCTCCAAATCAAAGACTCTTGCAAGCGTAAAGAACCCTTCTATCATAACCTCAAGAATTTGTTCAAAGGTCAAGAATGAAGTATTTAATAGTAATAGCCTTACTGCTGGCTAATAGTTTAGTCCTAGCAGATTCAAGCTCTATGAATCTTAACCTACCTAGCTCTCCACAGAGTTATGCATCGGACAGGATTAGAGCCGGGCAGTTAGACTGCCAAAATGCCATTGGTTCGGCTACCAATGTAGAATTCGGTGTTGTAGGGTTTATTGATAATCAATATCAAAATCCTTACGATAACCCCTATGACGCAACATTTAGTAACTCGACTGTGAGAGATAGTGACATAGGTGTGTATGCAAAAATAACTATACCAATTGGTGGTCCTAAGGAAAGGATTAACTGTAATACCCTTTATCAATTAGAACTAGAAAAGAAACGCATGGAAGTAATGAAATTAAAACAAGAGATTGCTAATCTCAAGAGTTTACAGTTCGCAAAGGAAGATTAATGGCAGAGTTTGAAGTTGGAGGAATGACGTTTAAAGGCGGTAAGATGATGGTTATGCTTACAGCACTCTCGACTCTAGGCGGTACAGCCTGGGCAGGTTTTGAGTTTTACGCAGATTATATGGATATGAAAGAAATTGTCCAGAATATTGATACAGATGCTATAGCAGCACGAAACCTCCAAATAGAGCAAAAGCTCGATGATGCTATTGAATATACACGAGATATTAAAACTGGGTTGCGAGATGATATACTCTCAATCGAGAAGCAAGCAGACCGCGCAGAAGATAAAGTACGTACTATGGAAACCGAAGTACGAGACATGATCGACAAAGCAAGCCAACGTTTTGAAGCCAAGCGCGATGCCATGAAAGCAGACTCTGACCAAGACATGGAAGATCTAGAAGATCGACTAGAAAAGAAACTCCAGAGAGCACTCGATAATCCACTCTCTGACTAACCTGAGAAAAAAATCTCTTGACAACCAACCTCTATTTGAGTATAATTTGAACCATGGCAAAAGAACTAACTACAATATCCCCTGAGGGACTGGAGATAGCGAATAGTTATCTTCAATACGGAAATATTCGGGGTGTCTGCGAATACCTTCAAGTATCTGAACAACAAGTAGTAGATGTACTGAATAAACGTGAAGTAAAGAAGTACATCGACACAGTGTACTTAGACCTAGGCTACCGTAATAAGAATAACATCGGTTCCCTGTTAGACGAGATGATCGCATCCAAGCTAGAAGAAGCTCAGGAATCTGGTGTATACTCCAGCAAGGATTTAGCAGATCTGTTACAGATGGCACATAAAATGCGTATTGACGAGATTAAGGCACAGACCGATCTCGCCAAAGCCGAAGGAAGCACTATTAAGAACCAGACTAATGTACAGATTAATGATTCTGTACCTTTTGGTCAAGGTAATTATGGTAAGCTTATGGATAAACTACTAAATGGAACAGAATGAGAAAATCAATGATCTTGAAAAAGGTCTTTACGCACATGAAGTACAGTGTGACGAACGCTGGAGAACTTGCTTTCAGAGACTAGAAGATCTGGAGTCTGGGCTAATGCGTATAGATTCTCGCATGATGGCCATGGGCGGAACCATAATCATGTTTTTAGCAGGTGTACTGGTGACTTTACTCACCAAGATATAGGAGAAAATTATGCCAAAAGGTAAAGGAACATACGGATCAACAGTCGGTCGACCAAAGAAGAAGAAGCCGAAGAAGAGAGGCAAGTAAGATGATTTTTGAAAAACGCGGAAAATGGTGCTTCTTAGAGGTGATAGAAGAACAAGGCATAAGAAAACTGCATAAGTTTGGAACAGAAGAAGAAGCCAAGTTAGCAGCAGGCTGGATACCTCCAGTAGAGGAGACTTTAGATGGCAGCACGGAAGAAGAGGAAAGTAGCAAAGAAGAAGCCAGTACCGACAAACAAGCGTCTGTATTCAGCAGTAAAAAGCCAAGTAAAAAGAAAATTTAAGGTATACCCTTCAGCGTATGCAAATGCCTTTCTAGTGAAAGAGTATAAACGCAGAGGCGGTAAGTACCGCATGGGAGTCAAGAAATGAGTCTCAAGAAATGGTTTAAGGAAGAGTGGGTAGACATCTCCCGCCCAAAGAAGGGAGGAGGCTACGCAAAGTGTGGTAGAGGCAAAGCAAAAAGCAGCAAATACCCAAAGTGTGTTCCTAAAGCAAAAGCAGCTCGTATGACAGCAGCACAAAAGAAGTCTGCAATAAGTCGTAAGAGAAAAGCAGGAAACCCAGGTGGCAAGCCCACTATGGTTAAAACTTTTGTCAAGAAGAAGCGTAAAGCGCGGATGAGACGAGGTTAATTATTGGTAGTCGGATACGGGCGGAAAGCTTGCACTGTAGGCTAAAATACAGGCTCGGAAAGCCAAGACATAAGGAATATACTATGAAATATTTAATTTTAGTATCTGCACTACTACTCGGAGCCTGTGGAACCATGAACGCTGCTATTGACGGCACTCAAGGTATCATTAACGGAACTCTTGGAGGAGTAGGAACAGCAGTAGCAGACATAGCCACCGCCGCTGGGGCAGACGTCTCAGAAGCAGTAAGCCAGACTAAGGAGTAATTTTATGCCAGCAAAGCGAAAAACGAAAAAGAAAGACTCAAGGATAAAACGGGCAGGCGTTACGGGTTTCAACAAACCTAAACGCACTCCAGGGCATGCCAAAAAGTCTCACATCGTTGTAGCTAAAGTTGGCAGCAAGATTAAAACGATTCGTTTCGGCCAGCAGGGAGCTAAAACGGCAGGGAAGCCGAAGGCTGGAGAATCAGCCGCAATGAAGAAAAAGAGAGCGTCTTTTAAAGCACGTCACGCAAAAAACATAGCCAAAGGCAAAATGTCCGCAGCATATTGGGCAGATAAGGTTAAATGGTAAATACGTTCAATCGGAGACGGTTCAGCACAGACTACTTTAAAGTAGTATAGAGAAAATAAAAATGAGTAGAGGTTCAGTACAGATAGTAAGCTCCTTAGCAGAAACTCCAATTAGTTTAGCCGCGGGGTTACGCAGCGGCCACAGTTTTAAGCACTTGCCTGGAGTAATTCAAGGCTCTAAGGTCGGCTGGAGCACCATCTGGCGTAGAGGTAAAGAAACCGGCGAGCAATTATATCCTTGGTATGATGTGGCATTATCCTCAGTTATTGTATCTTCAACTTCAACCTCAGACACTACTAACGTAACCGTTGAAGGGCTTGATATCAACTATGCTGTCAAGACCGAAACCTTAACTTTAAATGGTACCACTGACGTAACAGGCTCAACAAACTTTAGAAGAATTTACAGGGCATATATGTCAGGTACCGCTTCCAATGTAGGCGAAGTAAAAGTAGAAATGTATAACATTGGCGATAACGCTTACTTCCCTGTTGCTACAATAGCGCCCGGTTATGGAGAATCGCAGCAATCAGCTTATACAGTTCCTGCAGGACACACTGCATTTGTAACAAGCATAACTGCTGGTTCGAGTAAAAACGATTCCGCTACTCAAATAGCTCTATTTGCTCGCGAACTAGGCAAAGCATTCCTAGTAAAAGCAAACTTCTTCCTTTCCCAAGAGACTCAAAAACAAATTTACGATAGTCCTCTTATGTTTCCTGAAAAGACGGATATTGATTTGCGCACATACGCCGCGAGCGATGCTATAATCTCCGGCTCCCTTGATATAACATTAGTTAGCAATAAGGTATTAATATAATGGAATACCATCCCGCAGATACTAACGGTGACGGGCAAGTATCTGATGCTGAACAAACAATGTACCTTGAAGCAAAGCGCAAAGAGTTAGAAGACGCAGATGCTATGCGAGATGCGCAAAGAAACATGGCCTGGTTTGCACTTGGCGGTATGTTACTTTATCCCTTCGCCGTAGTAGCCGCAGAATTATTAGGGCTGTCTAACGCTTCAAGTACTTTAGGGAGCATGGCCCCTACCTACTTCGTTTCCGTTGCAGCTATTGTAGCGGCATTTTATGCCAAGGAAGCAGTAGGGAGTAAAAAGTAATGGATTTAATCTTAGACTTAGCAATGAACTTTTGGCAGTGGACAGTACTTTCAGTCCTAGTACTTATCGGCTTTGTAGTAAATAAAGTAGATAAAAAAGAAGAAACACTAGTAGGATTTAAATACAAGTTTATGCCAGTTATGTCACCACTACCAATAAAAACAAAAGATAAAGGTTTTTGGAAAGGTATTCTAATGTGGTTAATGGGTACACGTAAATGGAAAATTGAACAAGATTTTAACTATACTCTTAATGGTGTAGAGTACAAGATTCCTGCGGGTTTTGAGTTTGATGGGGCATCTGTTCCTAAGTTTCTCGCAACTTTCCTTTCACCAGTAGGTGTACTTCTTATGGGTGGTTTAGTTCATGACTATGGCTATAAATTTGCTACTCTTATGAAGAAAGACGGAAGCAACATTGGCTATCACGATCAGAAACACATGGACGGTTTGTTCCGTGACATCTGTATCGAAGTAAATGGTTTCAGAGTTCTTAACTATCTAGCATACTGGTCACTGCGTCTAGCAGGATTCGTAGCCTGGAATGGTCATAAAAAGAGAGGTACTCAGTGTGAAATGGATTAAAGCAGCAATGAAAGAACGCACATCTTGGGATGGTGCAATGTTAATAGCAGTCTGTGGTTCGGTTATACTTTTCGGTGGTTTAGCAAAACTACTAGCATGGGTAGGCTTAGGCTACGGTATCTGGACACTAGTTAAAAAAGAAGATTAATATGACAGTAGAAGTAAGTCGCAGAGACATTATCTCTGATGAAATAGTTGAATTAGGATCTGAGGCAAGATTTCTTAAACTTCCAATAGCTCCGTACATGGAGTTATTGAATGTCACTCCGTTACCCTCGCAGATAGCAATTATCAATGCGGTTAACGACCCAAAGTATCGTTTTATCTCTGCCGCTGTCTCTCGGCGGCAGGGAAAAACGTACATAGCCAACATCATTGGACAGCTCGTGTCCTTGGTTCCTGGCTCTAACATTTTAATCATGTCCCCCAACTACTCCTTGTCTCAGATTTCTTTCGACCTTCAGAGAAATCTAATTAAGCATTTTGATTTAGAGGTTACAAAAGATAACGCCAAGGATAAAGTTATCGAAATCTCTAACGGGTCTACCGTAAGAATGGGTTCTGTTAATCAGGTCGATTCTTGTGTAGGTAGATCTTATGACCTTATCATCTTTGATGAGGCCGCACTCGCTGACGGCAAGGATGCCTTCAACGTTGCTCTTCGTCCTACTCTGGACAAACCAAATTCTAAAGCCATCTTTATCTCCACGCCACGGGGTCGCAACAACTGGTTCTCTGAGTTCTTCTATAGAGGGTACTCAGAAGACTTTCCCGAATGGTGCAGCATACGAGCAACTTATCGTGATAATCCTCGAATGAGTGAGAGCGATATTTCAGAAGCACGTAAATCAATGTCTGAAGCAGAATTTAAACAGGAGTATGAAGCTGACTTCAATACTTATGAAGGCCAGATCTGGAAGTTTAACTTTGAAACACAAGTAAAAGACTTGTCTCAGTTTGATACTAGTAAGATGGACGTCTTTGCGGGGTTGGACGTGGGTTTTAAAGATCCTACCGCACTATGTGTAATTGCTTACGACTGGGATGAAGACAAGTATTATCTAGTAGATGAGTATATGAATAATGAGCGTACTACAGAACAGCACGCAGTAGAGATACAAAAGTTAATTGAAAGATGGGATATTGACTATATCTATATTGATTCCGCAGCACAGCAAACTCGCTTTGACTTAGCACAAAACTATGATATTAGTACTATTAATGCAAAGAAATCTGTACTTGATGGTATTGGTCACGTATCTGCAATTATTGACAATGATAAACTGTATGTCGATCAAGAATGTAAAGAAGCTTTAAGATGCTTAGATGCGTATCAGTGGGATCCAAATCCTAATCTAATGAAGGAAAAACCGAAGCACAACATGGCTTCCCACATGGGAGATGGTCTACGTTACGCACTTTACTCGTTCCAAACTGCACAGGTATCCTTCTAGCGATACCTACTCAAAAATAGTTATTGACAAGTCACCCTAAAGCCGATATAATTCTTTAAATGAAAAATCGAGGAACAAAAGGAAAATGCCTAAGCTAAAACGCGATGTAGTAAAATATGTACGAGATAAGGCAAAGTCCAAGTATGAAAAGGGTTCCTCTTGCAAGATTTGTGACGAGACAGAGCAGCTAGACTTTCACCATTTTTACAGTCTCACACCTTTGTTAAATCAATGGTTGACAAAGAACAAACACAATCCTGAGTATATTCAAGCACTTCGGGATGACTTTATAGAAGAGCATCATGCTGAGCTATATGACCACACAGTTACACTGTGTCATACTCACCATTTAAAGCTTCATTCAATTTACGGTAAAGATCCTGCGCTAGGAACTGCAAAGAAACAAATGCGCTGGGTACAGATTCAAAGAGAAAAACATGGCTTGGTATAATAACATTTTTGGAGCAAAATCCGTAAATCTTGAAGAGAAGCTGAACCCTGCACAATACACTATTGGCGGAGGCAGCACAGAGTCTTCAAGAGAATCAACTCTAAGTTATGAAAGAGCTTATGAAGATCTAGAAATCGTTAATCGCGGCGTAAATATGATCGTTGATGACGTAGCAGAAATTCATACTCTTGTTTCACGAGACAACGCTTTTCGAGGCGTAATTCCTGGAATTAAGGCTTCTAAAGTAGACAACATTCTTAACAAGTCTCCTAACCCTTTTCAGGACATAAATACTTTTAAACGTAACCTTATTACTGATTTCTTACTCGATGGTAATATCTTTATGTACTTTGACGGTGCACATCTTTATCATTTACCAGCTACGGACGTAAAGATTCACTCTGACAAAGAAACTTACATTGAAAAGTTTACAATGTTCGATACTACTTTTAGCCCTAATGAAATTATTCATATCAAAGAAAACTCCTTTCACTCTATCTATCGTGGAGTTCCTCGTCTAAAACCTGCACTACGTACTATGGTTTTGATGAAAAGAATGAGAGACTTTCAGGATAACTTCTTTAAAAACGGAGCAGTTCCAGGTTTAGTACTTAAGTCACCAAATACACTTTCTGAGAAAATCAAAGAACGAATGATGGTTTCTTGGCAAGAAAGATACCGTCCAGATGCAGGTGGAAAACGTCCACTTATCTTAGATGGCGGAATCGAGGTCGATAAGATCTCAAATGTAAATTTTAAAGAATTAGATTTTCAATCTGCAATCTCAGAAAACGAAAAGATTATTTTAAAGGCACTCGGAATCCCTCCAATTTTGATGGATTCTGGTAATAACGCTAACATTCGCCCAAATATGCGACTATATTATTTGGAGACTATACTTCCTATAGTTCGAAAAATTAATTATGGACTCGAAAGATATTTTGGTTTTGAGTTAAGTGAGGATATTACTAATATCCCTGCTCTACAGCCAGAATTACGTGACTCTTCTGCTTATTATACTTCACTAGTAAATGGCGGTATTATCACTGCAGCAGAAGCAAGAGATCGCTTAGGCTTTGAGCCTATAGAAGGTACAGAAGAAATACGCGTTCCTGCAAATATCGCAGGCTCTGCCACTAACCCAGACGAGGGCGGTCGCCCTCCGGAAGAAGGAGAAGAATAAATGGCAGTTCGCCAAAGACAAGCAGTACTAGAAAAAACGTATCAACATTTTAAAGATTTTGGACTACCTCTTGACATTGGACAGAAGGAGTACATGGCCATTGTAGGCCGTAATGCTTGTTGTGTTATAACTGTTAAAAGAAGTTTTAAAGCATGGAAGTATTTAACCCATGCTCTTAAAAGTAACTATCCTGAGCTCTCAGCGCCAAAGCCTGAGCCAAAGCCTGAGCCAAAGCCCAAGCCTGTTACGCCCAAAGCACCAAAGCCTACTCCAAAAAAGGCTGCGGTCAAGCCTGCTGTTAAACCGGCAGTAAAAAAGGATTAAGATATGAATAAGATCTTTAATCTTACGTCTACTTTCAAGACTCACGCACAGGACGATGGTTCTGTAATGATTCGTGGCTTCGCAAGTACAGCTGACTTTGATCGCGCGGGTGACTCCATCTCAGCAGAAGCTTGGCAAAAAGGTGGACTAAGTAATTTCGAAAAGAATCCAATTATCTTGTTTAATCATGACTATGATAAGCCAATTGGTCGAGCCACAGGTCTGAAAGCTGGTCCTGATGGTTTGGAGTTAGAATGTAAGATTAGCAAGTCAGCACCTGCTAATGTTGCAGAACTAGTTAAAGACGGTGTTCTTGGGGCCTTTTCCGTAGGTTTCCGAGTCAAGGATGCTGATTATATTAAGGAAACCGACGGACTAATGATTAAGGACGCTGAGTTATTTGAGGTATCGGTTGTTTCCGTACCTTGCAATCAATCAGCTACTTTTTCGCTCGCGAAGTCTTTTGACTCCACTGCGGAGTACGAAGAATTCAAAAAAACTTTCACAAATCGTGTAGATCTAGCAGGTCAGTCTCTGGCTAAGGATGAAGTTATTACTTCGGGAATAGCTAGTGACACACCTCAAAGCGCGGAAATTAAATCCGCAGATCAGGAGATCAAGATGGATAATCAAAACATCGACTTGGAAGCTTTTGCAAAGAAGGTAGCTGAAGATACAGCTGCTAAGATTGCTATGAAGCAAGCCGAGCAAAAAGCAGCTGAAGAAGCAGAAGCAAAGGCATCAGCCGAAGCAGAAGTTGAAAAAGCTCAGGCTCTAGAAGCCGAATCAATCCGCGTTAAAGCGGGCGTAGAAACTGGCGTAGAAGCTCTTATGGCTGACGTACAGAAGCAGCTTAACGAAAAAGATGCTAAGTTCGAAGAAGTTATTGCTAAGTATGGCAAAGACCTCGAAGAGAAATCAGCTGAAATCGCTGCTATGCAGAACAGCAAGAAGTCTTTCTCTGACCGTTCACAAGGCGATCTGAGCAAGTTCGGTCAAGAGTTTATGACTGGCCACATGCTGGGCGTAATGACTGGCAAAGGTTGGGATACTGACTACTCTAAAGACTTGTTCGAAAAAGCTGGTGTTAACTATGCAGCTAATGCTGGTGACATCGCTCAAGGCGTTTCTACTCAAATCGAGAAAGAAATCATGCAAGAACTGAAGTTGGCCCAGGCTTTCCGTGAGATTACTATTAACTCACAGACTCAAGTACTGCCAATTCAAACCGACGCACTTCCAGCTACTTGGGGCGCTAACACTGCTGCCGCTGGTAACTTGACTAACCGTCCTCAGGTAACTGGTAACCAGTATAACGCTGCTCAGGTAATTCTGAAAGCTAACCGTCTGGTTTCTACTACTTTCATGGACAACAATGTTGATGAAGAAGTACTTGTTAACTTGATGCCTATGTTGATTGACTCTGTTGCTCGTGCTCACGCTCGCGCTGTAGACAATGCAATCATCAACGGTACTGCTGCTGGCGACGAAGGCTTTAACGGCTTGGAAGCTCTTGCTGGTACTAACAGCGTTGCTGTTCTTGACGCAGTGGGCGGCGGTTCTGTCGACACTAGCGTAACTGCTGCTGAGTTCCTAGCCGGTCGTAAGCTGATGGGTAAATATGGTATGGATCCTTCTGATCTTGTCTATGTTGTATCTCAGGCTCGCTACTATGATCTACTTGCTGATCCAGCTTTTGCTGACATCACTGACGTAGGTTCTGACATCGCTACTAAGATTACCGGTACTGTTGGTGCTATTTATGGCACTCCAGTAATCGTATCTGACCAGTTAGAAACTGAAGCCAACACTGCTTCTGTAGGCTACTGTGTTAACGTACGTAACCACGTAATCCCACGTCTCCGCGGTGTATCTGTAGAGCAGGACTACGAAGTAATGAACCAGCGTAACGTAATCGTTGCTAGCCAGTCTCTTGGCTTCAACCAACTACGTGCTAACAACGGTACTACCGATGTATCTGTTGTTAAGTTGATTCGTACTGACGCTTAATACTCAAAAGGTATAAAAACGAGGGGGAGTTTATCTCCCCTAAGTTTTTACTAATGGACTTATAAATGGCAAATTTGATTACAATAGATGAATACAAAACTTCGGAGAATATCCAAAGTACAAAGGAAGATGCTCGCATCAATTCTTTGATTGCCGCTGTGAGTGCATTAGTAAAAACTTACTGTGGAAACAGCATAGTAGATCACTACTCTTCAAATAAAGTAGAAGAATTTAGTATAAACTGGTCTACAAACTTGGTTCAGTTAACAGAAAGCCCTATCGTACAGGTTGTTACTGTAAAAGAAAAAACAGACTTTTCTTCCGAGTATACTACTGTTCCTGTTACTGAGTACTATGTAGATTTAAGCACAGACAGTGTCTACAGAGTAACTACTGCTGGAGCAAAGAAGGCATGGCCTACAGGCCCTGGTGCCGTAAAGATTACTTACAAAGCAGGGTATTCAGAGTGTCCTGCCGATCTACAGTTAGCAGTTATTGATTTAATTACGTACTATATGAAAGACGAGCACAAAGCTCGCCAGACAATGCAGGGAGCAAGTATACAAAATAACAGTTCTTCAAGCCAACGTGATAACGTAGCGTTCCCAGACCATATCAAAAGGGTCTTGGATCTTTATAAGAACTTTTAATGAGTACAGAGAGTTTAACAAAATTCTTAAACAAACTCCACGGAGAGTTGAAGAAAAGCTCCGCAGTTTACAGAGCCGTAGATGCTAATAAACGGCCACACCTTTTTAGATTTACTAGCACAAAGTTTGCTACCCAACTAAAAAGGCAAATAGAGTCACAAGGTATTCCTTTATCTAATGCTGATAGGAAGTTCATAAATGATGAAGCTGATACACTGTTAAACAAACTAAAGTCCCAGTTGATAGGTATAAAAGCAACAGATAAAAAGATAAAGACAGGTAAGACATATGTTAGAATGACTTTTACGTCTTCTACCGAAGTAGCTCCAGGACAGTATGCTGATCCTGAATCTATTTACCATAAAATTTATAATTCTTATCGTCCTTTGTTGAAAACGTCTTTTGAACGTATTCAAAACTACCTTAGACAGCAAGAGTTTACACATCCTGGTACAGGAAGAAAGAGAAGTAAAATTATACGTACCACATCAGGAAAGACAGAACGTAAAGCAGCAGGTAGAGAGCTTAACTTAGGTCACGTTGAAGGAAAAAGTGTCGTTGAATCTTTTATTCGAGACGCTTTCGAAGAGGTTTTATCTAGCGAAGGTGTTTATACTGATAACGGGGATGCCCTTTCCGAAGCAGATATTAGACAAGATATGGCTGATTTAGGTATTGATGTAAGGCTTATTAAGAATACAAAAATTGACTCATATACTGTAGAGCTAGAAGCTGCGAAAGATAACAGAGCAGATGGTCAGATCCTAAAGGCAAATAAAAAGAAACTAGAACGACAGATCAAGGCAGCAGTAAAAAAGTTAGGAGGCATTGAAAACCTAAAGGGTTCGGACTCTATTAAAGAGAAGTACATAAAAAAGACCCGACAGGAAGTGTTAGAACCTTTTACAAAAATAGGTGCTACTGTTTCAGCAAAAAGTACTAAGATTAAAGAAAAAAGCTCTAATAGAGTAAAGAGTAGCTCTGCTAAAGCAGTTAAGGCATCTAACAGTAGAAAGAGAGCAGGCAGAAAAGCACTTCCTGCACTACTTAAGGCGAGGAAGTCTAGAGAGCAGTCCTCTTCAGCACAACCTTTACAGCTGATAGGGCTTCTAAATAAGCAACTGCCTGGCACTGTCAGAAAGAATATGCAGGAGCCTGCACTTGTAAATAGAACAGGAAGATTCGCATCTAGTGTACAAGTAACTGATGTGGTTCAAACACCAAAAGGCTATCCGAGTTTTGGGTATACTTACCAAAAGAACCCTTACCAAGTATTTGAAGATGGGAGTTCTGGAGCATGGTCAAACGGGGAAAGAGATCCTCGACAATTAATTGATAAATCTATTCGAGAAGTAGCGGCACAGTTCGCAATCGGAAGATTTTATACTAGGAGACAATAATGGGAACAAGAGCATTCACCACACGAAGACTAGGTATTGTTAATGCGCTTGTCGACCAGTTAAAAAACATAAACGGGGCAGGAGCATATCTATCTGATGTAAATGAAAATGTTTCTCCTCGACTAAAATTTTGGGATGAGGTGGAGGAGTTTCCTGCAATTCACCTAAATGCTGGCTCGGAGACACGAGAGTACCAAGCCGGAGGTTACAAAGACAGATTTCTTTCTATTACGTTAAGATGCTATGTTCAAGCAGAAGATTCTGTAGAAGCCTTAGACGAATTACTAGAAGATGTCGAAACCGTATTAGAGGATAACTCTCGATTACCGTATTTAGATCGTACTCAAACGACTCAATACACACACCAAATCACAATAGTCAGTGTAGATACTGACGAGGGTGTACTTGAACCTTTAGGAGTCGGAGAGATTCTTATTGAGGTTCGATACTAGAAAATGCAGGCACGAGCAAACGTTCACGTCCTAGCCTTTTCAAGATAACATAGGAGATATACTATGGCTGATCAATTATATTTTAGCAGAGATACGAAAATCTATATCGAGATAGGTTCCGCAGTTTGGGAAGTACCTGTTCTTGATGGCTTTTCATTCTCACAAGCAACAAACTCATCAGAGGTAACTCTGTCTGAGATGTCAGGTACAGGCGGTTCAAGCCGTCGTGGACGACGAATGTTTAATGACTCATTCGCACCTGCAGAGTGGAGTTTCTCTACTTATATGCGTCCTTTTACTTCAACAGGTACAGGAGCTGGTGCAGCTTCGGCAGTGGATGGTGATCATCACGCAGTAGAAGAGGTCCTTTGGGGCTTATTTGCAGGTCCTGGACACTATCAAGGTCAAGAGTTTAAAGATGAAGCTGGTGGAACTGCCTATATTTCACATAGTAAAACCGCAGGCTCTGTTGAAGGCAACGCCGCTATTGACTTTGCACAATCTAACAAAAGTACTTTAGGTACTGCAAATATCTATTTTGCGATGGGTGGAGCAAATGATACCAAAACAGTTTATAAGATAAGCGACTGCGTTGTAAATGAGATGGCGGCAGACTTTGATATTGATGGTATTGCTACCATTAACTGGTCTGGAATGGGCTCACTTATTAGTGACGTAGGTACTTCAGTTCCTACAGCCACCGTTTATGAAGGTATTAATGCAACAAACAACTTTATTCGTAATCGACTAACCACTCTTACTGCTGGTAAATATGGCACTGCTGCACTAATTAATGCATCTAACCAACCTGTTTCTGGTAAGCGTTATAAAATTACCGAAGTTGGTGACACTAACTGGACTGATATTGGAGCCGGTTCGGCTGCTATAGGTGTTGAGTTTGTTGCAAACTCTACTGCTGCTTCAGGTACCGGTACAGGTAAAGCAGCTCTAGAGTCTGAGTACGGTTTAGTATTAACTGGTGGTAACATTACTATTACTAACAACATTACTTTCCTTACCCCAGAAACTCTCGGACAAGTTAATCAGCCTATTGGTCATATTACGGGTTCACGTTCAGTATCAGGTAGCTTCACTTGCTACTTAAACAACGAAACTGATTCAAGTGCGGAGTTGTTTGAAGACTTAGTTGGCGATATCACTACAGTTACAAACAACCATCGTTTAGTATTTGCTATCGGTGGAACTACTCCCAACCTGCCTAGAGTTGAAATGACTATGCTAGACTGTCACCTTGAGCTACCGTCTCACTCTATTGACGATGTAATCTCCCTAGAAACTGCGTTCCACGCATTGCCTAGCGCGATTGATAAGACTGACGAAGTTACTGTTAAGTACTTTGGTAGAGATGTATAAGAGAGTAGGTGAGTAAAAATATTTCTTGACATAGGAGGTTATTTGGACTATACTATGAAATAGAAAAAGTTAGAAGGGGCTCTTTTTCGGGCCCCTTTTTTTATCCGGAGAATTATGACTAATTTTAATTTTAATAAAGAAGCGGAGGTCTACCTTTATGACGGTTCATCTTACCATAGACTAGACGTAGGCCCTGAGCTAAGTTTTAGTCAAACTTTTACGGATAAGACATACCCTCAAAAAACTTTGCACGAGCAGCACAAGATGCACGAAGCATCTAACATTAAAAAAGCTAATCCTGCAAACTTTGAGATGACAATACCAATGATAACACAAAGTGCTTTAGACGTTGTGTTTAATCTTTTGGTGGATTACAAAACCGGTACTTATACTTTAAATACCTTTACTTTATACATAAAGCTACCGAATGATGTTTATAAACTTGAAACTTGTGTTATAACTAATGGGACATTCATAATTGAGAAATTACAGAATCTCAAGTTGACACTAGCAGGCGAAGCATCAAAGCTAACTAGAGGAACTACTCTTTTAGATGGAGTCTCCTTGCCTTCACGGGGCACTAGAGATTACCAATTAACAAAAGAGTTAGCAGTTTCTATAGATGGCGATAATCTTTCTTCTGGTCTTTATAAGTGTTCTATTGAACTTCAAAACGAAGTTAAGTGGATACCTTATACGACTGTCAATGATGCGTTGAGCGTAACTAATGCAGCTACCTCTATGTATCCTTCTCAATTTACTCTTAGTAAAAGAATACTTTCAGGCTCTGTAGGACTGTACGTTACAAGTGCGTCTAACTCCGATGTTCAAAGCTGGAAAGAAGATGTAACTGTTGTTATAACGGCTGGTAACAGCTTAGCAGGTGCAAGCTTCAGAGGCTTTAAGTTTAATCTAGAGCATTGTACTTTTACAAACAGAAACACCGTAGCAGACGTTTATACTCAAGCGTACGATTGGAAAATGAACGATAACGTTGCCGACCTCGGCACAAAAATCACACTTAACTAGAAATAAGGAATAATAATGGATTTAAAAAAATTAATGGTCGATACCAAAGCAGTTTGGGTTGACTTTCCCGGTCTTAAAGGTTTCGAGGTAGAGGTAGCAAATCTCTCTCGAAAGGAACTAACCGGACTACGTAAGAAATGTACTACTACTAAGTTTGATCGCAAAACTCGACAAGCAGTAGAAGAGCTAGATGAAGAGAAGTTTGTATCAGAGTTCTCAAAATCTGTAATTAAAAACTGGAAGGGCTTAACTCTCGCACACCTAGAAACCCTACTATTAGTAGACATAGATGGGCAAGACGCTGCCAAAGAGCTAGAGTTTAGCGAAGATAACGCAGAAACTCTTGTCAGTTCCTCAACTGAATTTGACACCTGGCTCAATGAGGTAGTCTTTGATTTGGATAACTTTCGTTCAAAGCCAAAAGGAACAAGTGTTCGAGAGGCTGGACCGGTACTTCAAAAATAGCGAGTCAAAAATGACGCGAGAGCGTTATTTTAAGATGTGTGAACAACTAGGCCAAGAGCCTAAAGAAAGCGAAATACCTCCCGACTGGGAGGATTTTCCTTCTATTGTAGTACAGGCAATGACTACTTTCTCCACACTAGGAGATAAAGTCGTAGCTGATATAGGATACTTAGGGAAAGATTATTCCTTGCTCCCATACTTAATGGAAAACCAGAGCATACAGGATACAGAATTGTTTATAGAGATTCTAACTTATCTAGAATCAAGGGCTATTAACCAATCTCAAGAACAACTTAAAAGAGAAAGGGAGAAGCTAAAGAGAAAACACTAGTGGCTGATACAATAACAGTAACGTACAAAGTCAAGGAAGACGGTAGTCTGCAAAAAATCAGTAAAAATGCTGATAAAGCTGCAAGCTCTACAAAAAAAGCTACCGATGCTGCCTCTAGACACAATAAGCAACAAAAAGGTGTCATAGGAGCAACTTCTAACAGCACTAAAGCCTTCTCTAAAATGACCACTGGAATCACTGGTGGTCTTGTTCCCGCATATGCAACTCTTGCAGCAAACGTATTCGCCCTTACCGCACTCTTTGGAGCACTTTCTAAAGCAGCCTCTCTGAGACTGCTAGAGGACGGTTTAGTAAGAGTTGGTAATGCCGCAGGAACTAACTTAAAAGTAGTATCAGATAGACTAAAAGATATAACTGATAATGCAATTTCAACAGAAACATCTATGCGAGCTACAGCTCTTGCTGTAAGCGCAGGCTTTTCTACACAACAGTTAGAATCTCTAACAAAAGTCGCAAAAGGAGCTTCCGTAGCCTTAGGCAGAGATATGGGAGATGCACTTGATCGTCTTGTAAGAGGTACAGCAAAGCTCGAACCAGAAATTCTCGATGAATTAGGTATCATGGTACGGTTAGATGATGCTGTAGCTGATTATGCTGTTGAACTAGGAAAAGCTGCAAATGAGTTAACGCAATACGAAAGACGTATGGCTTTTTTGACTGCTACTAACGAACAAGGTCTAAAAAAGTTCGGAGCATTAGCAGATGTTGTCCAGGTTAATCCTTACGATAAGTTAGCCGCATCTTTTGCAAACTTAGCAAAGGTAGGTGTAAACCTCTTAAATGTTGTAGTCGAACCTTTTGTAAACTTTTTCTCTCAGAATAGTTTTGCTTTAGCTGGTGCCGTAACGCTATTCGCAGGAACCTTAGTTTCTCAAATTACTCCCGCAATACAAGACTCCGCAAAAGCAGCCACACAAATGGCTAGTAAAGCCAGTAAAGCGGCTACATCACTGGCGGCAAAAACTACTGCGGCTTTTCAAAGGTCTGCTAAAGCAGTTTCTTCTTTTCAATTTGCACCTAAAAGTCTCGGTGGATTAGAAATGAATCTCCGTAAAGGAACAGTAAGTGCAGGACAATTAAAAGACGGAATAAAAAAATTACAAGCATCAGAAGATCGCAGACAAAAAAATCTTGATAACGGTCACTTAAAAAATGTAAAACAAAAACAAAAAGAAATTGCTGATATTAGAGCTCTAAAGGGCGAGTTAATTGCCTTACAAAAACAAGAAAAAGCAAGTCAGGCTACAGGTGGTGCTTTGGGCAAAGCAAAAGGCATGAGCTCGACCTCTCGCAAAACAGCAGCAGCTTTCAAAATGATGGACAATGCAGGACCTCTTAAAGGCTTTCAAATAGCAGCAGCATCTGTAGCAAAGCAGACTAAAGATATAGGAAAAGCAACGGGAGCACTGAATAAATTAAGCATAGGCTTTGCAGTTGCAGGAAATAGCGCAAAACTGTTTGGTACAGCACTTCTGAATGCTATACCTGTAATTGGACAAATAATAATGGTAGCGTCTATTCTAGGGCCTCTATTAATGAAGCTTTTTGAAAAAGATAAGCTGACACAAGCAGCAGAAAAAGCCGCCAAAGCTTTTGAAAGCTTCGATGGTATAAGTAGGCAGCTAGAGAAAACTTTAGCAGCTACAACCTCTGAAGCAGAAAGATTTGTTGTTGCTATGAGAGCTCAGATTGGTCTTATAGAGCAGTTAAAGACGGCTTTTTCCTCTTTGGAAGAAGCCCAAGCTGAACGTCATCAAGCAGAGCTATTAAGACTTAAAACAGAGCTACTAGCAGTAGAAAAACGGTTTAAAAGCACAAGAGATCACTACATTCAAGCGGGAACACTTGAGTCTAACGTCGCAAAGAATGAGCTGAACAATATACAAAAAAGAATTAATGCAAAGCAAAAACTGTTCGATGAAGAACTTGCAATTTCACAAAAAATATCAGAAGCCCAAGGTCTGTTACTGTTAGAAAAGAGTATTAGTAGATTCGAAGGCAATAGCGCTCTAGCAGATAACTTTCCAGAAGAAATAGCTTCTATAAAAGCTTTAAAAACAGCTTTCGAAAAGGCAAACGAAGCTGGAGATGGAATGACTTATAACCAACTTCAGGATTCCTTAGACCTAATTATAGGTAAAAATAAAGAAGTTATTGCGTCTATAGATGCGGCTAAGCAAGTATACAACGACTTCAGAAAAGAAATAACGGTCTTAGGAGATAAAGGGTCACATGCCTTGGATAAGGTAATTCAATCTCAAATAACCCTGAAAGAAGAAATGGTAAGCTCAGGTAAGGAAGGAGGCAAAGGACTTGTGGCCTTTATGGCGCAGCTACCAAATCTTCAAAAACGCTTAGACAGGTTTAGGGCTAAAAGAATGCCTATGATGTTTAAAGACGAAGCGGCCATACTAGATGAGATGATCGTTTCAGTCACTAAACAGAAAGATATAATGGTTAAGCAAGTACAAGTACAAAAAAGCCTAGCAGTAGAAATGGGCAAAATAAAAGAGTTTACATCAGGAAACGCGGTAGCTACAAGAGCTCTAATAGATCTTGAAGAAGAAGTGCGAGTTTCTAAGGAAGCGTCATTAATAGCAGAGAGAGAAGCCTTTACTCTTTTAGAAATGGAAGAAACTAAGAAAGATCGTCTGGCAGCGATAACTAGAGAGTTGGCAGTAATAGATGCAGAAAGAGCAAATACTGCTATAGAGACTTTGAGAGTGAATATTGAAAGTATTAAGCACGCACAGACGATGCTTGGTCTTACTAATCAGATAGCCGCAGCAGAGAAACAATCGTCCTTGGATGCTATGAATCGTGCTACTATGGATACTAAGATCGCAAGACTTAAGTCAGGAAAAGACTTTACAGCTGCTGACGAATCTGCAGACTTCGAAAAGAACAAAGCAGAGAGATTACGCTTAATAGGACTTGAAACTGATGCGAAGCTGGTGTCCCTAGACTTAGAGTTTAGACTACTGGCTGCACAGACAAAACTGCAGAAAGAAAGAGCCATTTTAGTAGCTGAAGAACAGGGTCTTGATGCAAGCAGTATATCAGGCGTTTATGACGAGATCTTAGGAATACTACCTCAAGTGGCCGCAGCAAAAGCAGGCGCAATACTTTCAGAAGATCT